>OHLI01000385.1_pt1 | contig 27407 bp, 10 predicted proteins | sample 1569051 | NCBI WGS metagenome assembly OHLI01 (sample SAMEA3879561, study PRJEB24766) | human gut metagenome | biome: human-associated habitat; feature: feces | place: USA | collected 1985/1987
GGCGGGATAATGATGAAATATGTGTATGGCAGAAAAAAGTGGCTGGCAGCCGGTATAGCAGCATTGCTTATTAGCGGCACCGGAGCAGTTTCGGATGTGCTGGCGGCGCCGGTTTATACTTCCGGAATCACGACCAAGGCAAAAAAAGATAAGGCAACTTTCGGAAGTGCCTATAAAGTGGAAAACGGTGTTAATAAGTATAACTTGGAAGACGGATCAAAAATCAGTATCCACGGCACTTATCACGCTGAGGGTATTACGCCGGGGAAAGGAACGACATCCGTTGTCACCGTGGGTGACGGGACAGGAACGCTGTCCATTGATACTTCCAGCAGCGAAGCAGGAAATTCGCAGGGGGCGGGGATTCTCGCATCTGACGGGAGCCGGCTGACCATAAACGGGAACCTGCAGATTAAGACTTACGGAGGCAGCTGTTTTGCCGACGGTATTTACATGATGCGTGCCGGCACCGGTACGGGGGCCAAAGCGAACATTACTGTCAATGGCAACGTATATATAGGGGATCCAGCAGCCGTTGGAGAACCTCCGGATTCCTCTTCCCGGGACGCGAAATGGGGAGTCAATGCGGCGGAAATACATGGCGGTTACGGGCCGGACGGCCATGTTCCGGGATGGGCGGATGAATATACCGGTGCCCGCTGGCAGCCGACCGGGGTCGATGTGGATATGTCGGACGGCAGCTCCATTGATCTCAACGGCGATGTGTACTTGGCTGTCCGCGGAGCTGCCATGAAGACAGATCCTTATTATAAATCTGCCGGCATGGATGACTATGATATCGCCGTTATTAATGCCAATAAGGGGAATGTGACCATAGTGACGCCATCAAGCACGGGAGAAAGTTTTTATTCCCTTGCCAGTTACGGCGGCACTATCAATGTGAATATGGCAGGAGCGGATGCGGCTTCCCATAAAGTGAATATCAAGGGGAATATCATTGCCATGCGGGATGATAAAGACCACAACGGACAGCCTTACTTTTTCCAGAACGGCCGTATCAATCTGGCTTTGGCAAACAGTGATTCCCAATGGATCGGTGTGGTGGACAACAGCGGATCTGATCAGGCAGGAGAAGTAAATCTCTGGCTGCAGAATGGAGCCGTATGGAAACACAGCTCTCCATCGCGGACCAATGGGCTTCAGGTAGAAAAAATGCCCCAACCGAGCGTATTCCACTATGGGAAATATGACGGAGTATCCCATGTGAACCAGTTGGTGGGCGGAAACTCCGCCGATAAGGCAGGCATCATTTATCCTGAAGAAGTATCGGAAATCCACGTGACGAATTATAGCGGACATGTCAAAGTTATTTATACTCACGAGGGAGATGGCAGTACGACCGCATCTTACCGCGGAGGTGATTTCCGGATAAAGAAAGCAGCTGCCGGTTCGGGAATTGTGGTATCCACTAATAACGCAGGTATTGATATGAATAATGATGATGCTGTATGGAAAGCATTGAACGCGGTGGCGGGGAAGATATATTATGAGGGATCCGTGGACGGCGAGAGTAATCTGGCGGGTAAGGCAGAAATCGCGGAAGGGCTGACCGCGTCATCAGCATCTGCCAAATTAGCGGATATGAAGTATAAGAAAGACAACCACGGGCAGGGATATGTAGAAAAAGGATCAGCACCGAACCCGAATCCGAATCCAAACCCGAATCCGAATCCGAATCCGAACCCGAATCCGAACCCGAATCCGAATCCGAACCCACCGACACCGCCGGTTCCACCGATTGTCCATGGGGATAATGAGACGGCGCTGATGAAAGGCGGACGCAGCGTATTGACCGGTTCCTCTTTGGAGTGGAGAGATAACGCTATGCAGGGAATGCTCCGTTTGGACATGCTCCGCTATCGAAACGGCATGGAAGGCGCATGGGGACGGGTTTATGGCGGAAGATGGAAGTATGATGGAAACGATATCGGGATAAAAGAAAACTATTGGGCAGGCGAAGCCGGGTATGACCGCCGTTACCCCAATAACTGGCGTGCCGGCATATCTCTGGATTACAGGGATGGAAAGGGCAAATATGATTTTGGCGGCAGAGGCGACAGCAAATTATATGCCCTTTCGCTCTACGGTTCAAAAGATCTCGGCCGGGGAGCCTTTGTGGATATGATCGTCAAAGGCGGGTATATAAAGAATGAATTTACCCTGTATGACAGAGGGGGGAATCAGTTTACCGGATCATCTGCTGCCAGAGGTTACAGCGTGGCAGGGAGATATGGAAAGCGTTTCGGTATGGGAGATTTCTACTGGCAGCCGCAGATCCAGTTTACTTGGGCGCATTTGGAGCCTGATGAATACGATGTTTCCAATAAAAATGCCGTCATGACAGTAAAGGGGCAATCTTTTGACAGTTATGTGGCGAGAGCAGGCGTTGAAGCGGGACGTGCCGGTTCTTTCGGAGATTTATACATGAGGGCGGACATTGCCCATGAATTCGGCGGCAGGATTAAAGCATCCTATTACGCTGCTGACGGAGGCACCAAGGAAACCAGCTATGACTTGAAAGACACTTGGGCGGAACTGACAATAGGCGGCACATATAATCTGTCACCTGTAAGTCGTATTTATATAGATGTGACAAGGGGATTTGGTGGAGACTGGAAACGGGAGTGGCAGCTGAATGCCGGTTTCCGGTGCGAGTTCTGAGAAAGGCGGTGCGGAAATAGTATGGCAGAACGGCAGGCATCATAACGGTTCCGGCCGGAGATAATCCTCTATGGCAGAGAAGCGGGGATAGAAGCAGTGCATATATTTCATATTTTCTGATGAATGGAAAAACGGAGGAGCAGGTTATGAAAGAGTATTCAAAATGGAAATCGGGGAAACGGTTTCTGACGGCGGCAGTTACGTTGTCATTACTTGGCAGTCTTGGTTTGTATCATGATGTTCGTGCTGATTTCTTAGAAGACATGGAAAAGAAGTATCCTGATGCGATACAGCTTACAAATGGTATTACCGGGGAGAAAGATAAAGATGACATTTATGTAAATCGAAAGATTTTAAAGGATAATGGGGAAAATTATCTGTTTACTACAGATGCAATAATTAATACCGCTAATGGTATAAAGATAGGAGATTTAAGCCATCCTGTAAATATTGATGCATCGGGACAGACTTTAATTTTTAATGCGGAAAGAAATAATAAGAAATTAGAGCTTCATGCGATTGAGATAGAGTCATTGCAGGGGACTACGATTACTGCAAAAAAGATATTTATTAATGCAGGGAATACGAAAAGTCGCGCTGAAGGAATCCGTGTAGGCGGACAGAACGGAACGAATAAGGATACGCCGTACAAGCTGACGATTAATGGGGATATGGATATCAGGGCTCATGGCGCTAATTACGGCCTGGGCATGTATCTGTGCGGCAATGCGGAAACCACTGTCAATGGGAACGTAACCATGAATACCCATGATGAAAAGAACCCCTGGGCGGTCTATGTGGAAGATGACGGCGGTTTCAGCTATTATGGCGGCTCTGCCATCTATGCCGGAAATAATTACACACTCCAGATGGGACCGAAGCTGACCGTTAACGGACTGGTGGATCTGAAGGTGAATGCCAACGGCGTATTTGCCAATGGCGGCCATTCGGATATTTATTTCAAGGGCGGAAATATAGAAATCAATAAAGATAATACCAAGGGGTATTACGCACTGCTGGCGGAGTGCGCCACCACCACGATGAATATGGAGCGGGACGAAAATAAGGTGCCTGTCAGAGCCGGTAATTCCAAAGTTACGATCAAAGGAAATGTAGGCGCATCTGCCGGCGCGATCAATGTGAATGAGCCGGAGCCTTATACCCGCGTCAATCTGGGGCTGGCTACGCCCGATTCCAGCTGGACGGGGGTCGCATACAATGCGTTTAAAGATGAAGGCAATGACGCCGGTGGCAAGAAATTTTTTGGGGAAATTAATCTGTGGCTGCAGAACGGCGCTTCCTGGACGAATGAGGCCTGGGGCGAACCGCCTGATGCTTATTTCGGAGAGGATTTTTCGGAAAGCCATTTGAAACGGCTGGTCGGCGGGGAAAGCGCCGATAAGGCGGGACATATTTTCCAGAAACCCGGAGAGGATGAAGACAGCGAAGGCATCAATATCCGCGTAGACGATTATAAGGGATTCACCAATATATACTATGGTCATAAAGAAGAGAAACCCACGGATATCCTCGGCGGGACTTTTACCGTGACTAAAGCGCAGCCCGGATCGGGAATCAATCTGATTACCGACAGCAAGGGACTGAATGTGGATTCATCCAAAGCAGCAGATAAGAATCTGGCCAGCGAGACGCTGAACGCGCTGGCGAATAAGCTGTTTTATACTGCGTATAAAAATGGGGAAACCAATCTTGCCGGTAAAGTGGAAATTGCCGAGGGGCTGACGGCTTCCAGCCTGTCCAAACGTATGGAAGATGTGACTTTCAAAAAAGAAGACGGACAGGGGCAGTATCTCTATACACCGGCGCAAGATGAGATTGTCGGGCCAATTACCGGGCCGGAAAAAGAAACGGCTGACCGCAATGCAAAAGGCACTGCGCCGAATGCAAAGCAGGGAAATGTGGTCAGCGGTATGTACAATGAGTCCACACCTACGACGAAGACCAATCCGATGATTGTGGATATGAATGGATTCAATTTAAATGTGGCGGCAGAAAGCGACAATAAGATTGCTGATGCCGTTTATGTGGGAAATAATGATTATATTACTGTAAAAAATGATGCGGGAAAGAAAATCGGCATCACTTCCACCAATACAAATACCCGTGCTGCCAACGGCATTTTCCTTGAGGGGAATTCCCATCTGAATATAACGGGACCGGTGGAGATTGCCAAGGTGCATACCAAAGGCAGTTCCGCCGCAGGTATTGCGTTCCAGGGCAGCGGAAGTGAAGCGGTGATTGACGGTTCCCTTACCATTTCAAATGTGGACGGTGATAAAGCGGAGAAGCAGGGACGGTATATCGGCGTATCCGGGATCCGGATGACCGGCGATAATACTTCCATGACCGTTACGGGACCGGTGAATATTTCCGGTTTTAAAGGATCGGCATTGCATACTGCGGGCGCGGACAGTGTAATTTCTGTCGGCGGCGGTACTATTTCTACAGCAGCGGATGCGGATAAATCCCATAATTTCTATGCGGCCCGTGTGGAAAAAGGAACGGTCAATATCAACATGAAAAATGGTGCGCCAGGAAGCGCAAGAGCCAATATTATCGGGGATATGTATGTTACAGGGCAGTATGGAAAGAAAGTTATTGAGTACAGCGGAGGCCAGCTGGCAGATTGGCAGCACAGAGGAAATCTTCATGTGGCGCTGACAGATAAGGATTCGTCCTGGACCGGTGTGGCAGCGTATGAACAGTACAATGATAATTACGGCAGCGGCGGGAATACGATGCATGATATCGGGAATTTTGATCTGTATCTGCAAAACGGGGCCACCTGGACGAATGAGCAGCAGTCTCATGTGACTACTACGACGCTTGCCGGTAAGAATCCTGTCTATAACGGCAGCTATTTAATGAAGCTTCATGGCGGCAGTGACGCAGTGCATAAAGGGTATATTTATCAGAAAGACAGCAAGCCCATTACTGTAGATAATTACAGCGGACACACTCTTGTTTTCTATGACCATACTGGAGACGGTTCTGCCGCTGAAAATTACAGCGCCGGTGATTTCAGAATCAAGACAGCGGAAGAAGGATCTTCCATCACGCTGCGCACAGGTGCAGGCGGAATCAATACGGCCGATAAAACGGCGGCGGGAAAAGCGCTGAACAGTTTAGCAAATAAGCTCTACTATATGTCTTATGCGCAAGGTGACACAAAGCTGAAAGGCACTGTGGAAATTGCGGAAGGGTTGACTTCCTCTTCTGTTTCAGCAAGTGGGGATATTGCTTTCAGGACAGATACGGCTGCTGACAAGAACGGACAGGGCACCTATGTATATGAACCGGAAGAGCCTTTGGACGGGCCGATCATCAAAGACAGACTGCTGAAAGGCGAAACTACGGTCACTGCTGATGACACCCATGCTGAAGATGGATATGTCAGTGCAGCTTACAACGGCGATGATTCAATCACCGTGGACATGGCAAATCATGGACTCCGTCTGGAAGCGGCTTCTTCCGCATCTGCAAAGGCGGCGGCTGTCCGTGTCGGAAAAGGGACGGACGGCAACAAGAAGAGCATCAGTTTCATCAATATGGAGAAAAACAAACCGCTGGTTATTTCTGCAGATCAGACGAATGGAAGAGAAGCTACAGGTATTTATGTTTCCGAGAACGGTAAGCTTTCCGTCGCCGGGGATGTAGTGATTGATAAGGTGTCTACTTCAGGCAGAATGGCGTACGGCGTGGCAAACCGCGGACCTAATGCGGAACTTATCATTAAAGGCGGGCTGAAAATAGCCGGTACAGGTGCCGATGAATGGAGAACGGTAAAAGCTGCCAAGGATACAACGGGTATATCGGTAACTGCCATTGCCAATATCGGGAATAATGCCAAATTAACTATTGAAGGGCCGCTGGACGTAAAAATTCAGGGGACTGCCATCAATTCTACCGCTAAAGGCGGCGTTATGCGCCTTGGCAGCGGCAGGATTCTGACGCCTATGGATGAACATGCCCAGGGGAATTCAAAGCTTGTTAAGGGCGTGAACGGTACTGTTTTCATTAATATGAATGAGGACGGAACGGCTGCCAAAGCTGAAGACACTGTGCTTCAGGGAAATATTTACACCGAAAGAAGATCAGGGTCTAAGGCCGTTGTAAATGTAGGGCTGGCAAGCAAGAATTCTTCATGGACAGGTGTAACCGATTATAACAGGAGTTTTTCCAGCGATGCCGGCGAGGTCAATCTGTATCTGAGCCATGATGCGGTTTGGAATAATAAGAAGACTGCTTCCGTGACGGGCTCTTACATGGGCAGCCATATAGATTATTTCAAAGGCGGCAGTGATGCGGCCCACGCGGGTATTATCAGACAGAACGACGACAGGGACATCAATATAGATCATTACAGCGGTCATGCAATCCTTGTCTATGACCATAAAGCGGAAAAGCCAAAAGAGATGATTGGCGGCAGGACGCTGATAAAAAAAGCGGAACCGGGATCTGTTGTCAGAATGGTAACCGGGAACGGCGGTCTGAATACCAATTCCAACAAGGCGGCCGATAAGAATCTGGTCAGTGAAACTCTGAACGCTTTGGCGAATAAGCTTTACTATACCGGTTATAACAATGCGGCAATCAAAGATAATCTGAAAGGTACCGTAGAAATTGCGGAAGGCCTGACGGCAAGTTCCGCATCGGTTGCCATCGTATCGGGAAATATGAGCTTCCAGGATGTCACGGGCAGAGGTGAATATAAATTTACCCCCGCAGAAGATGACCCTCATGGACAGACTACGTCTGATTTCGGTACCCCTATCACCGGAGAAGCCGATAAGGATCAGGAGTATGTCAAAGCCAATGTGCTGAAAGATGACGTGTATACTTTTACCAATGCGGTGAATACGGTCACTGTCGATGACGGAGATACCACGACAGAAGATCTTGGCTACCATAAGGCTGTGGCCGCCGTGGTGGGGATCAATAAGGATATTACGATTCATGCGGCAGATAAGAGTCTGAAACTGAATGCGGAGAATAAGACAGAACGCAACAGTGCTGTAGGCATGTACACGAAGAAAAAGATTGACGCTGTGGCAAAAGATATTTCCATCGATACCAAATCTTCTGTGGGTGATGTATACGGTATATATATCCATGAAGGCGGAAAGGCAGACATTGCCGGCAATGTGTCTATCCTGGCCAAACAGGGCGGAGACGGTTTTGCGAATGGAATCAAACTGTATAACGGCGGTTCCGCGCTGACCATTAACGGTAACCTGGCTATGAAAGGCACGGGAAGCGGAAATGATGCCTATGGTGTTTCTGCGGCTCAAAAGGGCGGGTATGGCAGCATAAAGACATATCTGGCAACAGGTATCAATATCTATGATAAAGACGGTGCTTCGTTCACCTTAAACGGCAACGTGGATATGGCGGTCAAAGGTGTCGGCGTAGATATGCGCGGCAGTGAGAAAAATACGGTAACCATTGCCGGAGGCACAATCCTTACGCCGGATGACAGGGAGGAAGCCAGCTATATAGCTGTGGCTGCTACTTCAGGTACCTTTACCATGGGGATGAATGATGCGAAAACAGGATCCAATGGAAAGGATGTCATTGTGCAGGGCACAATTTCTTTAGGAGCTGGGGGAACTGTTAATCTGGGTCTGGGCAGCAGTAAATCCCGGTGGACAGGTGTCTCTGATAATGAAGACGAGCGTCCTGTGAATCTGTATCTGTCGGACGGAGGAATATGGGAAAACCGACAGACGGCGAAAGACCAGTATGGTTTGTTTGCAGGCAGCCGCGTGACAAAAGTGGCAGGAGGCACCACGCCGGCTAAGGCAGGTGTAATTGCCCAGAAAGACAGTAATCCCATTACTATTGATCATTACAGCGGACACACTATTCTTGTTTATGATCACGAGGCATCGTCTCCTGCAACAATGATCGGCGGAGATACGATAATTGCTAATGCGGAAGCCGGTTCCGGTATTACGATGCGTACCAACAGCAGGGGATTGGATACAAATTCTGGCAAGGCAAAAGATAAGAATTTGGTAAATGCCACCCTTAATGCACTGGCGAATAAACTGTTTTATACTGCGTATAAAAATGGAGAAACCAATCTTACGGGTAAAGTAGAAATTGCTGAAGGATTGACAACATCCGCCGTGGCAAAGAAGACAGGCAATATATCTTTCAAGAACGGGACCGGTCAGGGTGAGTACATCTATACGCCCGAAGAAGATCCGAGCGGTGACATTATTGATGCAAATGGTCCGATTACTTTCGATTATAAGAAGGATTCCAAGGTATTCGGCAGATCTGTCAGTCAGATAGGCGGAAATAGCAAGAACCTGGCTTATAACTTTGCAGGAAAGACAGTCAATATTACCACCGGCGGCAGTGATTGGGCGCCGATAGGAATGACGCCGAATGTAAAAGCGGTTATTAACGCGAAACAGTTGAACCTGAAGACACCGGAAGCCGGTATGATGGGAACTTATGGAATCTATCTGGAAGACGGAGATGATATTACTGTCAATTCCGATGTGAATATGACCGTCAACGGCGGTGCATATATGGTAGATGGTATTTTTATGGGGCATATGGGGGCGGCAGAAGCGGCAAAGACCAAACTGACCATCAATGGCAATGTCACCATGCGCGGTACCGGAAATGACCAGTCTTCCGATGATTTCTGGGGTATTAAGGGTACCGGAGAAGACGGCGGCTATCCTACCTATATGGGAAGCCGCTGGGCGCCGGAAGGAATTTATCTTGGCAAAGAAGGTGGCAGTTCCATCACGATCAACGGCAATGTAGATATGGCAGTCAAAGGGAACGGCGCGGTAACGGATGCTTATTATAAAGTCGCAGGGCAGAATTCATTGGATAATGTTCTTACCTTGAATGGCGATGTCAATATTATCACGCCGAAGAGTAGAGAACGGGGATTCCTGGCATTGGGTGCTTTTGGCGGTACTGTTAATGTGAATGTAAAGACTGAAACGGATGCCGGCGGCAAAGTCAAAGTGACCGGAGCCTCCGACCATAAAGTGAATCTGGTGGGGAATCTCTATGCATCGAAAGATGATGGAAATGGAGATAATACATACTATTTCCGTGATGGTGCCATTAATCTGGGGTTGACGACGTCTGATTCCACCTGGAGCGGTGTTGTATCGAATACGAATAAAAATACGCCTACCGGAAAATCACAGCAGGGAGATATCAACCTGTGGCTCCAGAATGGTGCGACCTGGAATCATGAAGCGGTTTCCCGCGCCGATGCCGTTTATGCGGCAGGAAATAACGGGAAAACGACGCTTCCGAGTCCGTCAAACGGATTGTACGGGGCTTATGACGGTATTTCTCATCTGACAACCCTGACCGGCGGAAAAGACGCGGATCATGCGGGGCTCATCGCTATGAAGGACAAGGCAGATGTGGAAGTCGGCACATACAGCGGTTTCAGCCGCATTTACTATAACCATGAAAATAGCACGCCAAAACAAATGATCGGCGGCGATTTCAAGGTATCCAAGGCATTGGATGGTTCCCGTATTACATTGATGACGGGGAGCAACGGATTGGATACGTCTTCAACTAAAGCGGCGGATAAGAATCTGGTCAGTGAAACTTTGAATGCTCTGGCAGGAAAGCTCTATTACTTGGCAAAGGATGGAAAACTTTCTGCCAAGGCAGCTTTGGCGGAAGGGCTGACTGCATCGGAAGCTTCTCTTGATTTGAAGAATGTGACGTTCAAGGAATCCAATGGTCAGGGGCAGTACCTCTATACACCGGCTTCGGATATTCCTGAAGAACAGACAGAAACAGCATTTACCGATACTATCACCGGCGTAAAGGCGAAGGACATGAAATATGTCAATACCGGTGTGCGTAAAGAAGACGGTACATACAAATTTACAAAGGATTCTGAAATTACTGTTGCCGCAGGCGGACCTGCAGTAAAAGTAGAAGAAGATGTCATTATCCGGGCTGATGGAAAAACGCTGAAAATGAAGACGGTGGAAGGCAGCGGTACAGTCTACGGAATCAACCAGTCTACTGCGAAGAAAGCAGAAATCACCGCGAAGAACCTGGATGTAGAAGTGACAAGCACATCCCGTGCTGAAGGCATCCATATGGCAAACAGCAATGCAGCTATTCGGCCCGAAATGACGATTAATGGAAATGTCAATCTGAAAGTAAGCGGAACAGCCAATACGCTGGGTGCTTATATCCAGGGAAACAGCAGATTGACAGTTAATGGAAATGTGACAGCCGATGTGGACGGACACAATGGCGGCTTTAGTTATTATGGGGCAACCGGACTATACTCCACCAGTAATATGGGGCCCAATTCTATGGGAGCTGATATCACAGTCAACGGAAATGTAGACCTGAAAGGCAAAGCCCATGGTATTTTTGCCAATGCCGGCGGCAGCAAAGTGACAGTCAACGGCGGCGGCAGCATTGAAGTGGACAAGGCATCGACAAATCCCTATGCGGCTATCCGTGCAGAAGACGGTATTGTCAACATGAATGTCAAGCTTGACAGCAGCGGAAATGCCGTAGGAAGCCTTGACAAGAAAGTCAATATTAAGGGAAATCTGGCGGTAACGACCGGTGCGGTTAATGCTGTGGATAAGAGAGGCACTTTGTCACAGATTAATCTGGGACTGACGACAGCCGACTCGACACTTCACGGCGTTGTGTATAATGCATTCCCCGATGAAGGGAAGAAAGCAGGAGAGTTGACCTTCAAAGGCGAAGCCAATCTGTTCCTTGCCAACGGTGCCGCATGGACGAATGAAAAGTATGGTGATACCGGAACATCCTGGGGCGGCAAAAACTTCGAAGGCAGCCATCTGACAAAGCTTGCCGGCGGAGCAAGTGCAGCCAAGGCAGGACAGATCTTCCAGAAAGACACAGGCAATATCACCGTAGATAACTATAGCGGTTACACGGATGTATATTATGCGCACGAAGAAACGGCGCCGAAAACCATGATCGGCGGAGATTTCATTATACGGAAAGCGGCGTCCGGTTCCGGCATTTCCCTCATTACGGATAATAAAGGGCTGAATACATCCTCTGAGGCATCTGCAGATAAGAATCTGGTCAGCGAAACGCTGAACGCTCTTGCGAACAAACTCTTCTATAAGGCATATGCAGATGGAGAACACAATCTGACCGGTTTTGTAAAAATTGCGGAAGGGCTGACCAGTTCTGAAGCGGTTCTCAAAACAGGGAATATTACCTTTAAGAAGGATAACGGTCAGGGGCAGTATCTCTATGAAACCTCTTATCCGAATGAACAGATCACAGATCCGATTAATAAGACTATCGACGGCAGTGCCGCTTCTGAACAGGCCTACAAAGAAGCCGGCGTTTATAAATCGGATACAGATACCTATCAATTTACAAAGAATCCGGCTACCATCAACGGAGATTCCGGTGCGGCTGTCGATGCAGGCACGAAGGATATCCATGTGAACAGCGGAGCAAATACGCTGAATCTCAATGGCGGAAATACCGGCGTCGGTGTCAAAGCGGAAGGCGGAAAAACCGCTGATATTAAAGGCAACGCGAATATTACAGGACAGACTGGTGTGCTTGCTGACGGTGCGGGAAGTAAAGTACTCCTTTCCGGAAATTCTAATATTACTGCCGGAGGAGATGGCATCGTAGCCTCTGGAGGCAGCATCGTGGAAGCAGCAGGTACAACCAATGTGACGGCAGGAGCCGGCGGTAAAGCTGTTCGTGCGGGCGGCGGATCTTCAGTAAGTCTTCAGGATGGCAAACTGAAAGGAGATGTGGAAGCCGATAACGGTACAGTTTCCCTCCATGGTGCGGAAACAGAAGGCAATGCTACTGCAGCGGCGGGAGGCAGTATCAATCTGACCGGAGGCAGCGTGGCAGGACAGGTAACGGCCAAAGATGGAAACAGCCAAGCCATCGTCAAAAATGCTACGGTGAAGGATCTTATCGGATCCCATGACGGTACGGCATCTATAACCGGCGGCATAGTCACCGGAACCGTATCAGCTGATGACGGTACTGTTAAAGCGGAGAATACAAAAGTAAATGAATCCGTTAATGCTAAAAACGGCGGTACCGTGGAATTAAAACAAGGCAGTGCAGGCAGTCTTGCCTCAGAAGGTGGACGGATTACTGCAAACGGGACAGCCGTGAAAGGTGATGCTTCTGCCAATGCGGGCGGAACGGTAGAAATGACCGGCGGCAGCGTAGACGGTGCGGCGACAGCGGATAATGGAACGATTGAAACAGAAAATACGGATGTTGCAAATGGCGCATCTGCGCTTAACGGCGGAAAACTTAAACTGAGAAATGGAACCGTTTCCGGCGGGATCAAAACGGATGCCGCGTCTGCATCTGATGTTGTTATGGATCGGGCCGGAGCATCCTTGCAAGGCGATGTATCCGGTGAAGGCAAGACGAACGTAACTCTTTCTAATGGCGGAAACTGGAAAGGAAACAGCGCCGGCAGCGGAGAAACGAAAGTTAAAGTAGAAAGCGGCGGTACCTGGACAGGTGCCAGCATGAACGGTGATACGGATATCGATCTGGAAGGCAAATGGCAGCAGACCGGCAAGAGTAAGGTTCGCAAGCTTATTTCCAACAACGGCGTTCTTGATAAGACGGCTCCGGAAAGCGGAAATACGGATATAGGGCAGCTTAGTGGCAGCTTATCTCTCATTTATGCCCATGACAAAACGAATCCGACAAAGGTACTTGGCGGCGGCACTTTCATTGCGGCAGCGGATGCCGGTTCCACGGTGGACATGATTACCGATAATGCCGGACTGGATACAAATTCGGACAAAGCGGCTGATAAGAATAAAGTCAGCGAAGTGCTGAATGCGATGGCAGGCAAGCTGCAGTATACCGGATATCAAAATGGAGAAAGGAATCTGAAAGGCAAGCTGAGAATTGCCGAAGGTCTGACTTCCAGCAGTGCCGGTCTGAGAACAGAATCATTGAGCTTTAAGGGAGATGGACAGGGATACTTTGATTACACACCTGCCAAGCCGGATAAGCCGGAAATTGAAACCGGGGATTACGAAACTTCTATCATGAGCAGTACCAGAAGCGCTCTGACCTCCTCTATCCTTGTATGGCGGAATGACATGAATGATATGTATAAGCGCATGGGAGATCTCAGAATCGGTGCGGAAAGCGGTTTGTGGGCAAGAGCCTACGGCGGCCGGATCAGTTATGACGCCAACAATGCGTATATGAAGGACAGCTACTGGGCGGCCCAGGTGGGTATGGATAAACGTCTGGCATCAGGCTGGCATGTAGGCGGCGCTTTCGGATACACTGACGGCAGCGCAACATACAGATATGGTGGAAAAGGCGATCCGAAACTGTACACATTGGCGGCCTATGCAACCCGAGTGTCGGAAGATGGACAGTATGTGGATGTCATTGCGAAAGCAGGAAAACTTTCCAATAAGTTCACTGCCTACAACAAATACAGCGCACCGGCGCTCAGGAATTATGTAGAAGGCAAGTATGATACATACGGATATGGCATCAGTGCTGAGTATGGCAAAAAGATTCGTATGGGCAAAGGCTTTGTAACGCCGCAGGCGGAACTGACATGGAGCCGTCTGTCATCGGACAGCTTTGATGCAGCGGCGCCTACCGGTGAAAGCATGCGTGTCAGCCAGTCATCAGTCAACAGTTTAGTCGGACGCCTGGGTGTAGTTGCCGGAGTAGAAAGTAACAAAGGCAATTTCTATGCTAAGGCAAATCTGTTCCACGAATTTGACGGAGACGGCCATATCCTGTTCACTGAACCCGGAAAGACAGGCAAGCGCTCCTCGTTCAGCCTTAAGGATACCTGGGTGGAAATTGCACTGGGCGGCAACTACTATTTGAGCCCGAGAAGCATGATTTATGCAGATTTCACCAAGAGCTTTGGCGGAGATTACAAGGTAGACTGGAGAATCAATGCAGGAATTCGCTTCAGCTTCTGAGCATGATGTCAACTTCCAAAAGGGGAATGAAACAAGATTTTGTCATGAGAACTGAATAATAAAAAGAAAAAATAAAGGACTGCTTTCCTGGGGACAGGACGGCAGTCCTTTATACTTGGGAGATAATTAGATAAGTATGCGAAACAGAGCAAGTTAACATTGTATTTGAAAAGGATTTATAAAAAATAATTAAAATTACCAATTGGAATATCATTTATTGTTGATATGTGAAAAGTAATATAGTATAATTTACACGATGAGATTGGATGATCATTTGGAATTATGAGATGTAAATAGCTATTTCTTAATAAATAATGATTATCCAATAATTTAATACTATTATGAGGACAAAAGCTGAAGAGCTCATGTGGGGAATCCGGTGAGACTCCGGAACTGGCCCGCAACTGTATGGGGAATTGTGTCATAGTAAGTCTTTCACAGAGATATGACAGAATGAGGAACTAAGTCAGGGTGCCACTTTGTTTTCTGATTTTCTAATGACTTGCGAGGCATAAGGCTAGATGCATAAGAAAGCCGGATATGGGAAATCCGGTTCAGATTTAGAATTATGAAATCTGTGCATCTTTTTATTGTCTCGTTTTTTTGTTGCGTTTAATGGAGTGGATGAAAGGGAGTGCCGAGTATGGATAATTTGAAATACTTTTTGGAGTGAATCCAGTTCATGTGACACGGGTTTCATGACCGCGGCAAGCGGTTCAGATCCGGATGGGTATGTTTTAGAAGAGGATGAATTGCCTGCTGTCGGGCAAGGCTGGGGTGCTAATCGAGTATCCGGCAGAGAGTTTATGTTTGCAAAATCGGGAGGAATTATGAAACGGAATAAGGTAAGTAAATTACAGATGAGGCGGCTGGCTGCCGGTGTTACAATTGCGCTGCTGACGGGTACATGCCAGGTGATGGCAGATCAGTCTACAAATCCGATCAGTGAAAGTGAAGTATTTACTGCAGACCGTCTGGCACAGGTCGTTAATAAAAATAACATGCCTAAAGAAAGATTCAAATCCGTCGCAGCAGGTATTTTAGGATATACGCATGATAAGGCCTCAATTAAGACGATTAATATTGATATGGCGGGTCATGACCTGACGCTCGATTTGACGAAAGTTGCCGATTTGGGGGCTGATTATTCAGCATACGGGATCAAGGCGAATAATAAGACAACTATCGTGGTTGACAGCAATAAAACCAATCCGGGGAAAAACGGTACGATTACCATCAAGGCGAAAACGCTGTGGTCTCCCTCAGGAGACAGCGGCAGCAAGTATACTGCTGCACATGGTATCGCAGTGGGCAATTTTAGCCAGAGATTTAATAAAAAAGTAAGTGAAGACCTGGTGAAGACGACGATCAATGCTGATGTAGTGATTGAAGAATTGCGCGGCGGTTCTATCAAAACGACAGGCATTTCGTCTATGGACTGTTCTGATTTAGCGATTAATGGAAGATTCACAATCAAGCCGGGCGCAATTAGCCTTATGCAATGGAATCGGGGCGATCAGTCAAAAACTTATGGCATATATATGATTGGAAGCAATAATACTATTTCTATTACTTCAGCGGATATTGATGATTCAAAGAATGGGTCACTTTCTGACCTGATTAAAACGGACGAATCGCTTTGGGGCGGCAAAACAGAGAAGAATGTTCTTCGTATTGGCGGCGGTACGCTCAAAGTCAAAGAGAATCAGAAAGAACGGTATCTTATCAGCGCCGCGAAAGGATTCCGGACATTTATCAATGTGAATCAGGACGGAAGCGCAATCGGGACATCAAAAGCAGATTTGCAGGGGACGATTCGCATGGATGCTGGGTCAGAAGCTTATGTTGGTCTTACTGCCGGATCGAAATGGGTCGGCGGAACACAGGCAGATACAAAAGGAAAGGTGAATCTTTTTCTTTCAGAAGGTGGTGAATGGAACACGCTGAATGCGGGACAGGGCAGCCGTGTAACCAGGTTTGCCGGTGATGCAAAAGGCGGTGCAATTTATCAAAAAGATGCGGGACAGCTTGTAATTGAAAATTACAGCGGCGCGGGAAAAATCTATTACGCCCATGAGAATGCAGGAACAAAGGCAGAAGACTACAAGGCGGGAGACACCCATATCGGATCCGCGGCAGAAGGATCACGCATTACAGTAGTTACAGATAATAAAGGAATTGTTGATACAGATAAAGACCAAGTGTATAAGGCTTTAAATGCTTTGGCGGGAAAACTGTATTACGATGCTTATAAAAACGGAGAAAAGAAGCTGGCGGGACAGGCAGAGATAGCCGAAGGGCTGACGGCGTCATCTAAAACATTACAAATGAGAGACCTGCTGTTCAAAAAAGAAAACGGACAGGGGTATGTAGAAGATAAACCCGTACCGCCGGCAAATCTGGATGTAAGTGAACAGATTGTTGAAGATGGTCTGGGATCGGGGAATATGTATTGGATGAATAACGGGTATAAAGATGGTGAGGATGATGATCATCGTTATGTCCTGAAGTCCGATACCACGATCAAGGTTGATTTATCAAATCCCAAGACTCTGACATACGGGGGAAATCAAGGTGCCAATGTAGCAAATATCATATGGGGAGATCCGGATTATACAGCGGATGGCTTTATTGATATGAACGGACATAAGCTGACCTTGATTTCTGAGGCAAATCATTTAAGGCATTATGCGTCGGGAATTTTGTCACATGGCGGTGATCTGGAAATAAAGAACGCGGCAGGTATAGATATTGACATACATGGCGATAAAAATGCAAAGAGCGGTATTTATGTCTGGGGACAGGGCAGAAATGGAGCGAGCCTCACTATATCTAATGATAATCAAGCGGAACATGTTGTGAAGATACGTAATACGGCAGCGGAAAAAGACGCAGCTATACTTGTGGACGGCAGGAGCGTAAAGGATGGCGGAAGTGCAAAGCTTGTTATAAAAGGTTTGGTAGATGTTGAGAATGATGATGTCAGCGTAATTCAGGCAAATAAGGGCGATGTGTCAATCGGCGGCGGGAAAATAATAGCCAAAGGGGATAAGGCGTCCAGTTTGAAGATAAATAATGACGGTAAAATCCAGATCAACGGCAATTTGTCGGACAGAAATGTTCTTACGGCAGGAGCAGTCAAACATGATGTACAGATAGAAGGGAATGTACTTGCTCAGAAAGGAAGATTGGGACTGGTTCTGAATACGGACGGGTCCTACATAAAAGGGTTGATAGGAACAGATGCCGGAACAGCTGGTCAAACGTACATGATGCTTTCTGACGGAGCCTCCTGGTACCATGAAGGAAAAGGAGCCCGAACAGACAGCATTAAAGAAAGTAAAATCAAAAACCTTGAGGCTGATGGCGGCAACATTTACCAGAAAAATGAGAAACCGATAACCATTGAGAACTACAAGGGAAATATGAAACTGTTCTATAAGCATGAGAACGCGGGCACGAAGGCGGAAGATTACAAGTCGGGAGATGTACACATCGGATCTGCGGCAGAAGGGTCACGCATTACCGTGGTCACGGATAATAGCGGAATTACCATGACTGATGAAGCCCAGGTATATGAAGTACTGAATGCTCTGGCAGGAAAACTGTATTACGATGCCTACAAGACCGGAGAAGGAAAACTGACCGGACAGGCGACAATAGCCGAAGGACTGACCTCATCCTCCAAAACCTTGGAAATGAAAGACATGCTCTTCAAGAAAGAAAACGGACAGGGATATGTAGAGGGAAAACCCACGCCGCCGCCACTGGTTAATCCGGTACGCCATCAAATCGTGGAAGCGAACTATTTTGCTGAAGAAGCGCGGGATTTCTGGTCTAAAGCGGGAGTTTATGATGGGAAAGGCCACTATAAATTTGATCATGACTTGTCACTGGTAACCCATGCGGAAGATGATCCTGTAACAACAGTAAACGATAATAAGTTCGGAAATATCTACTGGAACGGTGATGTGGTCGGGGATATCGACATGACCGGACACAGGCTGGAACTGAAATCCATTACGGAGCGCCTGCCGAAGAAAAACCCCAATGCAATTACCGTCTACAGCGGTACATTAACAATCAAGAATGTCAACGGAATGTACATCGAATCCGATCCGAAGGGAAGCCTTTACGGACGAGGAATCCTGGTAGCAGGGGTACGCGGTGACGAAAGATGGAAAAGCGGAAGCGGCCATGCAAAGTTAATCATAGAAAATGATGATGATCCGGCACATGCAGTAAAAATCCGTGTAAAAGACACGGGAGAAGATTTCGGCGCTATTGAAGCGCAGAAACATAATGGAAGCGCGCTCGTAGACATTAAAGGACTTGTGGATATTGACTCCAAGATGTGGAGAGCTGTTGAGTCTCACGGGGCAAAAGTATCTATCGGAGGAGGAACAATCAGAGGAACAGATGTCGCATCCTTGGCTGCTTATACAGGCGGCTCGATACTCGTCAATGCAAAGCTGAATGATGAGAATAAGGTAGAAGCTACTTCTGCGACCCGTCCGGTAAAGATTACCGGGGATGTCAGTGCTGAAAGCGGCGGTCATGTCATGCTGGGACTGAACAATAAAGACTCCTTCTTGAAGGGTCTGGTAACCACGGATATATCGGGAATCAATCCGGATACGCAAAAATGGGGAAAGATACCCGGAAAAGTATCTATGGTGCTGGCAAATGGAGCAGTCTGGGAACACAAGCAGGTAGGAGTAGGATACTATCACAAGAAAGGCGCGGATTTCAACTACAAGAACCGTGGTAAGGGAGAATCTATTGACAGCCATGTAACAAGCCTGCGCGCGGACAAAGGCATACTGCTGCAGAATGATCCGCATAAACTGACCATCGATAAATACGAAGGAAACATGAAGCTGGTCTATGAACATGAGAACGCGGGTACGAAGGCGGAAGATTATAAGACAGGAGATGTACACATAAAAGAAGCTGCGAAAAATTCATCAGTTACCATGGTGACGGATAACAGCGGAATTACGATGACTGACGATAAGCAGGTGTACAATGTATTGAATACCCTGGCAGGCAAACTGTACTATGAAGCCTACAAAAACGGAGAAAAGAACCTGAAAGGGCAGGCGACGATTGCGGAAGGGTTGACAGCATCCTCTGCGACGTTGAAGATGGCGGACATGGATTTCCATGAAGCAAGTGGACAAGGATATGCAAAAGAAATAAACCCAAGTCCGAATCCCAATCCCAATCCCAATCCCAATCCTAATCCTAATCCCAAGCCGAAGCCTCCTATTATTTATGGAAGCAAAGAAACTCAGATGATGAAAGGCGCCAAAACAGCCATGGCATCCACCATCCTTCTGTGGGGGACGAACAATAACGACCTGCAAAGAAGAATGGGAGACATAAGACTGGCCAAAGAAGAAAACGGCATCTGGGCCAGATACCTGGGCGGAAAGAACAAACTGGACAAACAGAACACCTACCTCAAACAAACCTATGACATAGCCCAGGTAGGCTACGACAAGAAAAAAGGAAACTGGACAATCGGGGCGGCCTTGGACTACGGAACAGGAAAAGACATCTACGCGAACGGGACAGGAAAAGAAAAACTGGCAAGCCTTGCCCTGTACGGAACCATGCAGAAAGAAGACGGACAGTACATAGACGTCATCCTGAGAGGAAGCAAAGTAAAGAATGACTACACCGTATACAACGAAATGAACCACCGCCTGGAAGGGAAGTACAGGACAAACGGCCTGTCGCTGAGCATGGAATACGGGAAGCGGATGAAGAAAGAAAACGGCTTCTACATAGACCCGAGCATTGAACTCACCGCAGGGCACTTAGGAGGAAAAGACTATGACGCCGTAAGCGACTATGCAGGGGGGAAGAAAATGCACATCCACCAGGACGGAATAAACAGCGTGATAGGGAGAATCGGACTGGGGATAGGAAAAGAGACAGAAAGAAGCAACCTGTTTGCGAAGATAGCGCTGGCCCATGAATTCGGAGGGAAAGTGAAGAGCATCTTCAGTGCGGAAAACGAACCGACGAGCGGGACAGAAGTAGACCTGAAAGACAGCTGGGTAGACGTAGAAGTAGGAGGAAGCTGGCTGGTGAACAGGAACACCTATCTGTACGGAACCTACACAAGAAACTTCGGGGCTGACGTTTCGAGCAAGTGGAGAATAGACGCAGGCATCCGCTTCAGCTTCTAAGGATGATGAACGCTTTCGAAAGGGGAATGGAACAAAACTTTGCTATGAGAACTGAATAAGAAGAAACGAAAGGACCGCCTTTCCGGGTATGGGAAGGCAGTCCTTTTCAGTTTATCTTTTTCTCCATCACGGTAATAGATCCTTCGCTTGCGTTCAGGATGACGTCTTTCGTTTCTCGTCATTATAACGCTTAACGTTTTCTGTCATTATGACGACTTCCGTACCCCGTCATTAGAACGGAGGCAAGAATGCTGTGTGAGAAAGCAGGTAAACGGCAACATGACATTAAGTGAAGAATCTATTATTCTGATGACGCCTTACCGGCTTCCTCATCACGGCAATAGATCCTTCACCGACGCTGCGGATGACGTCTTACCATCCGTCGTCATTCTGAGCAGGGGTAAGGATATCTTGTGAGAAAGATGGGAAGCAGCAATATGACACTGAGCGAAGAATCTATTTACTTTTATGACGTCTTACCGGCTTCAGTGTGATGGTAATGGATTCTTTGCTGGCGTTCCGGATGACGTTTTGACATGAGTGATACTTTACCAGTAGGCAAAAAGCGGTCGGAATCCCAGCAGGGATTTATCGTCCCTTGGCATCCAAGATGAAAGAAAGCTTAAAAATAATGAAAATAAAATTACCATAAGAGGAAAAGAAAAAGTAAAATAATTTGCAAATGGTATATGTCTTATGGTAATATAATAATATCTGAACAACCTTTGTTTAGAACAATTTCAGAGAGAAGACAAAGTCGAAAGGCTTTTGTGGAGAATCCGGTGGAAATCCGGAACTGTTTTACAGCCGTGAAGGGTGAGAAACCCCAGTCGGATGCCGCTTGTTTTCAACTTTCTAATGACCTGCAGGATAGGGGGCAGTAGATACTTGTACATTCGGTAACTGTCTGGCTTGTCCCGCAGATTTTTATTTATCCCAAATGCCGGCAGGATAGTAAATAATCAGCAAATGTATTTAAAAATCGGAGAGATCATTCATGATCAAACTAAAGGATGAGATTAAACGGGTGGAAGCGGTAAAAGGCAATGTTGTTCCTGTCAGCAAACAGTTATATCTGAATTTACTGAAAGAAATCAAATTATTGCGTTTTAAAGCCCATGTGGCAAATGACTGGAATCTTCCTTTGAAAGAAAAAGAAAAAGTGTACAGGGATATCACAGAATTATTGTTTGAGTTCTGGCGTGACCAGAGAAATGGAGCGTACAAAATGGCGGAGAATAAGAATACGGTAAAAGCGGAAACAGCAGTGCCGGAAGTAAAGGTGGGGATTGAAAAGGTAGCTTTGTTTAAGAAGCATCTGGAAGATGCGAAAATCAGCGGGTTCGGTATTCAGGATTTTAAGGATGACGTGCATTCCCAGGCTTTCCGCAGTAACCTTCCTGTAGCCGGACAGAACCTTCCTTTCATGATTTTGTTTGATGACAGTGTTTACACGATCATCCAGGTACAGGTGGCGGCAGCGATTGTAACAAAAGAGAAAAAGGCGACCGTTTGTGAAGAGCTGAATGCGTTGAATGACCAGTACCGTATGCTGAAATACAGTGTGGATGAAGCCGGCAACGTGCTGCTGACCTGCTGCATCCCTGCGGGACTTGATCATTTTGATGCGCCGCTCGTTGTGGCGATCCTGAACCAGATCCAGGGGCATTTAAATGCGGTGTATCCGACAATCATGGAAAAGCTCTGGAAGAAATAAAGAGTGAAAGAGACGTGTATTTTATTTTGGAAAAGAGGTTTACATATGAAAAAGGTTCTTATTTCTATGATGATGGCAGCTGCTTCTCTTGGAATGATGGCGCAGGCTGACGCAGCGTCCGGTTATGTCAATGTGGAGGATGTCCTGTCTTCCACGCCGGCTTTTATGCAGGCAGGGAAGACTGTGGTTTCTGAACAGCAGAAATTACAGAATCAGTTCAATGAACAATCTAAAGATATGTCAGATAAGGATAAACAGGCACTCGGACAGAAACTGAACCAGCAGCTGGCACAAAAGGAAAATGAAGTCATGGCTCCCATCCAGGCAAAATTCCGGGCGGCTGTGGAGAAAGCGGCTAAAGATAAAGGCGTAGATTTGGTCATCAATGCAAGAGACGTTATTTATGGCGGCATCGATCTGACAGATGCTGTAAAAGCAAATATGAAATAATGACAGAACGATAAAAGAGTATCCGGCGAGATTGCTTCCTCGGGATACTCTTTTTGTATTTTTTTAAGAATCAATAACATTGGATGGGGTTAAATAAATCCACAAAAAGTTACAAAATAAAATTGAATATGTAAAAATTCTATGATAGAATTCAATTAGCTAATAATTAAAAAACAAGATAATGGAATCTAATAACGGGGAATCCGGTGAAAAGCCGGAGCTGTCTCGCAGCTGTAAGGGAAGTCGGCCTGCTGTGGCCCTTTCACAGAGGGGCAGGCAGACAATGAACCGAGCCAGGGTGCCGTTTGTATTTCATCATCAAAAGACTCGCGAGGCATGAGCCGGATGGAGGATGGGAAATGTTTTCTCATTTCAGTTTGGCTGTGCCTTTTATGATGAGTGTAATTTTTATGGACGGCAGAGTGCCGGGAAGAAAGGAAGAGGGAACACGATGGGGATTTTTGATTCGGCAGTAGGATATTTTGTCCGCGGAGGCCTGTGTATGTGGCCTTTGCTGTTTTGTTCACTGGCAGTTATATTTCTGGCGGTGGAGCGGTATGTGTATTATCGGCAGGCAATCTCCGACACGAAATTTGTGATGATGTTCTGTAAGGAAATGACGCGGGGAAAAGTTTCCGAAGCGGCAGAACTGGCGGAAGGTGCATCAGGCAGCGCTGCAAAACTGGCAAAGGATATTTTGTCTGAAAAGGACAGTCTTGGTCAATCACTTGAATCTGTTACCTATGAAAAGACGGATCGTTACCTGAATCAGCTGTCGGCCCATCTTGATTATTTAGGGGTTATCATCGGGCTTTCTCCCATGCTTGGGCTTTTAGGGACGATTACCGGAATGATGGGGACTTTTTCTTCCATGACGGGACAGCTGCAGAATACGGCCGGTGTCACCGCCGGATTGGCGGAAGCGCTGATTACGACTATTTTCGGATTGGTGATCGCGATTACAGGTATGCTGGTACATGCTTATTTGAACGCGAGGTATAAAAAGGCGATGCTTGATCTGGATGCGGTGGCAGATGCGCTTATCTCCGGACTGTCCGGGAAGTGAGGGGGCATTATGAGGAGAAGACCGAGGCAGGCGGATAAAATGCCTGAACTGATGATCAGCCCTATGCTTGACCTTATATTCCTGCTGCTTGCATTTTTTATCATCAGCACGATGTACATGACGGAAGTGAGGACAATCTCTATTGCCCTTCCTGACGCGCAAAGCGCTGAAACGGTTTCTAAAAGCAGCAGCCTTGTGACTATCAAAAAAGATGGGAGCTGCTGGCTGGATGATAAAAAAATGTCTTTGGATGTGATTGTGGCGGAAGTAAAGAAAAGAAGCGGATCAGACGCGAATTATTCCGTCGTTATCCGCGGAGAGAAGGAGGCCGCTTACAATGATGTCATCCACGTTCTCGACCGGTTTAAAGCGGCCGGCATCACCAGGTTCGGGCTGGCAGCGGAGCAGGAGGCAGGCGGATGAATGACCGGCAGAGGTATGCGGTTGGTATTGCCGCTGCTGTCCTTATTCATTTATTTGCTGCTGTCATGCTCGGATTGTTCGGCGTGAAATATATGGAAGTTCCGTTTCGTGGGGAAGTATTGCAGGTATCGCTTGATGCGGGCGGCGGAAACCGGGGCGGGGGAGGCAGCAAAGGGAGAAAGGCGCCGGCGGCGAAATCATCTGAAGCAAAAATCAATGATGCTGCTGAACCTGTGGAAATGCCTGATGAAGAAATTAATGAAAAGGCAGCGGAAGAAAAGCCGGAGCCGCAGGACAGGGCGGATAAGAAAGAAACAGCGGACACGGCAGGTATGTCTGCTTCTGATGCCGCGGCAGGAAATGAAGGGATGAATACACAGGGCGACGGCAGCGGCAGCGGCGGGGAAACGGGAGACGGGGACGGCACTGGTACGGGTGACGGCAGCGGAACCGGTACCGGTGAAGGTGACGGCAATGGAAGCGGGCCGGGAGCCGGCGTTCCTATTACGCCGCCGACAGTGATAAATAAAGTGCTTCCTGTCTATCCGCCGTCTGCAAAGATGAAGGAAACGACGGGTATTACTTATGTAACGATTCTGGTCAATGCATCGGGGACGGTGGATTCCGCTTATGTGGCGCAGGGGTCAGGAAGCAGTGTCTTAGATGCGGCGGCGATCGATGCGGCTTATCAATGGACATTTTCTCCTGCACTTGATAAATATGGGGTGCCTGTCCCCTGCCGGATTACATTCCCGGTAGAATTCAGATTGAATTGAGGAAATGCTTTTATACCAATGATTAAGATACCGGCATGTTCCGCTTTACGCGCCTGCCTTGTATGGCAGGGCCGTGAACTGCATTTTATCATGCTTTGCGGTATGTGGATTACGCTTCGGTTTGTTTGGCGCCTGAAAATAAAAAACGATTATTTTTTTAAGGATATACCTATGCTATAATAGGACAAGGTATATCTTTTTATATTTTTCGACGTACCTTATTAAATAATAGAAGGAATTAGGATGTCAGCTATAGAAGAAAAGCTGGAAGTTGTGAAAAAGCGGATAGCGGCTGCGAAGGCCCGTTCTCCTTACAGGCAGGACGTGACTCTTGTGGCGGTGACGAAGTTTCATCCATTGGAAGATATGGAGGAGGTTCTCCGACTTGGCGTGAAAGAGGTGGGAGAAAACCGTGTGCAGGAATTGGAAGACAAACGGAGCCGTTTGAAAATGCCTGTTGTCTGGAACCTGCAGGGACATCTTCAAAAAAATAAAGTGAAAAAGGCGGTGGCGGCGGCTGATTTGATCCAGTCCGTAGATTCCGTGGAAATCATGGAAGAGATAGATAAACGGGCAGGGCAGGCCGGCAAAGTGCAGGATGTGCTTCTGGAATTTAATATTTCCGGAGAAACAAGCAAGTACGGCCTGCCGCCGGAAAGTCTGGACGAAGCTGCAGCGAAGGCGGGAATGCTCCCGCATATCCGTGTAAAGGGTCTGATGTGCATGGCGCCTATGGTGGAGGATGTGGAAATGACACGTCCTGTATTCCGCAGGGCTCATGAAATGTGGGAAGTACTGAAAACATATTTTCCCAAAGGACAGGTTTCTGTTTTATCCATGGGGATGACCCGGGATTTTGAAACGGCAATAGAAGAGGGCGCTACGATGGTACGCGTCGGCACCGCCATTTTTGGCGAGCGGAATTATGCAAATGGGAAAGGAGAAACAAAATGAGCTTACTGGATAAATTTAAGGAACAGTTTACAGATCGTGATGATGAATACGAGGATGAAGAATACGAAGAAGAGGGGACGTCGATAGATACGGCGCAGCCTGTTCCTCCCCGTCCGGCAGCAGGCCGTGCGGCAGTAGCGACCCGCCAGGCGAAACCGTATACCATGGTGGTCGTGAATCCGAAAGACTATCAGGATGCCGAAAAAATTGGGAATCATCTGAAGGCTGCCCGTCCGGTCGTAATGAATATGGAAAAGACTGATGCCGATGAAGCACAGCGTATCGTGGATTTTATTCAGGGTGTGATGTATGCTTTGGACGGGCGCATTGACCAGGTTTCTGAAAATATTTATCTCTGCGCGCCAAATAATATGAGCGTGTCCCGTGAGAATTTTGCGGCATTTCCGGAAGCGGAAGCTCCCGCATGGGATTCGCAGGCCCCTAAGGCATAATGTCATTTTTTTCGAAGATCTCCGAGCTGTTTTATGATCTTTTTGTTACGGAGCCGGAGGAAGAAGAGTATATAGATTCTGCGGGAGAAGACGGTAAAGAGGCGGGTCCCCGTATGGCAGGCGCGCTGCCTGCGAGGGCTGTCCGTCCGTTGGATGCTGTCATCTTCGTTCCCCGTGCTTATAGTGATGCCCGCCGTGTGGTGGATGCCATGGAAAAAGGACTTGTAGTTCTTGTGGTTCTTGGCAGCAATGTGGATGATGAAACGGCGAGCCGCTTTGTGGATTTCATGAGCGGTGCCGTTTATCTCGGCAAGGGAGAAGTAGAACTTCTGAACGGGCAGGTGCTTTTGTGCGCGCCATCGGCGGTGCATATTGAGATGGACAGCCTGCCCCGCCTTACGGGGATTCCTTTGTGGAGAGGTCCGGGCGTATGAAAAAGATTATGATGATCGGCTGCGGTGCTATGGGCGGCGCCATACTTTCAGGATGCCTTTCCAAAGGCCTCTGGACGAAAGAAGAAGTATACATTAAAGCAAGCACGGAAAAGTCAACGGTGGAAAAGGCAGAGCGATATGGCGTATCTGCAGCTTCTCTGAAAGATATCGGAGAAGCGGATTTTGTCCTTTTGGCAGTAAAGCCCGACATTATCCCTTTTGTTTTGGAAGAAATAAATCCGTACCGCCCGAGGCGGGTG
>OHLI01000397.1_pt1 | contig 26679 bp, 25 predicted proteins | sample 1569051 | NCBI WGS metagenome assembly OHLI01 (sample SAMEA3879561, study PRJEB24766) | human gut metagenome | biome: human-associated habitat; feature: feces | place: USA | collected 1985/1987
CAGCATTTACGACAACAAGCTGAACATGGGCGCAGAGTCCTCGGAGGGCTTGGCGGAGCTTGCGGCGCGCATGAAGAAAATCGGTCGCGTTCTTGCGACTTGCAGGGGAGACAGTCTGGTAAAAAATTGACGGAAAATTATTCCGACGGGAAGGCTTTTCCCGACCCGAAGGCAAAGGAGACAAATATGTACAATCCCAAATCTATGAAGGCGGAGGAATTTATCTGCCACGAAGAAGTGGAAGCGACGTTGAAATACGCCGACGAACACAAGGACGACACGGAGCTGATTGGAAAAATCCTCGAAAAAGCAAGACGGGAAAAAGGGCTCGACCACAGAGAAGCCTCCGTGCTGCTTGCCTGCGACGACAGCCGCGTCAACGAGGAGCTTTTCAGGCTGGCGGAAAAAATCAAGAAGGATTTTTACGGCAACAGAATAGTTATGTTCGCGCCGCTTTACCTGTCCAACTATTGCGTAAACGGCTGCGTTTACTGTCCTTATCACGCCAAAAACAAGCATATCCCGCGCAAAAAACTGTCGCAGGAGGAAATAGCCGCCGAGGTCACGGCGCTTCAGGACATGGGACACAAGCGTCTTGCGTTGGAGTGCGGCGAGGACCCCGTAAACAACCCCATAGAGTACGTGCTCGAATCGATTAAAACGATTTATTCTTTGAAGCACAAAAACGGCGCGATAAGGCGCGTCAACGTCAATATTGCGGCGACGACGGTTGAAAACTACCGCAGGCTTAAAGAAGCGGGAATAGGCACCTACATACTGTTTCAGGAAACTTATCACAAGAGCAGTTACGAAAAGCTGCACCCGACGGGCCCCAAGCACGATTACAACTGGCATACGGAAGCGATGGACAGGGCTATGCAGGGAGGTATAGACGACGTAGGGCTTGGAGTGCTTTACGGCTTGGAGCTTTACAGATACGAGTTCGCGGCGCTGCTAATGCACGCCGAGCATCTGGAAGCCGTGCACGGCGTGGGACCGCATACAATCAGTATGCCCCGCATAAAACGCGCCGACGACATAGACCCGTCGTCGTTCGACAACGGGATAAGCGACGACATTTTCGCCAAGCTGTGCGCTTTGATAAGAATCAGCGTTCCTTATACGGGAATGATAATATCCACGAGAGAAAGCGCCGAGCTGCGCGCAAGGGTAATTAAACTCGGCGTTTCCCAGATAAGCGGAGGCAGCCGCACAAGCGTAGGCGGCTACACCGAGGAGGAAAGACCCGAGGACACCGAGCAGTTCGACGTTTCGGACAGGAGAACTCTGGACGAGGTGGTGAGATGGCTGATTGAAAGCGGATATATTCCGTCTTTCTGCACCGCATGTTACAGAGAGGGGCGCACGGGCGACAGATTTATGAGTCTGCTCAAAAGCGGACAAATACAAAATTGCTGTCATCCCAACGCGCTCATGACGCTTAAAGAGTTTCTTACTGACTATGCGAGTCAAGAGACGCGCGCCGCGGGGGAAAAGCTAATCGAAGACGAATTAAAGAAAATTCCAGACCAAAAGGTTAGAAGAATCGCGGCGGATTACATCGCGCAGATAGAAAACGGAAAAAGAGATTTCAGGTTTTAAGGGAGGATTTATGGGCAATTTAAATTCCGCCCCCAACGCAAACAGGGTGCGCATAGGCTTTTTCGGCAGCCGCAACGCGGGCAAGTCGAGTCTGGTCAACGCTTTTGCGGGGCAGGAGGTGTCAATCGTCAGCGATACCCCGGGCACAACCACCGACCCCGTGGTCAAGGCAATGGAGCTTTTGCCCCTTGGACCTGTTGTTATTATAGATACCCCAGGTTTCGACGACGAAGGCGACCTTGGGGAGCTGCGTGTGAAAAAAACTAAGCAGATATTGAATAGAACAGACTGTGCAGTGCTTGTCACCGACTGCACGATACCACTGGGCGAGTGTGAAAAGCAGCTCATCTCAATATTCAAAGAGAAAAATATCCCCTTTGTGATAGCAAAAAACAAAGCCGATCTTTTGTCTGATATCAAAAAAGAGGAGAATGCAGTGTATGTCAGTGCAAAAGAGCATACCGGCATCGAGGAGCTTAAAAACGCCATTGCAAAGCTTACGGAAACAGACACCATGACGATGCAGCTGGTTGGCGACATTATAAAGCCTAACGATATGGTGGTGCTTGTTACGCCTATCGACAGTGCCGCACCAAAGGGCAGACTTATTCTCCCTCAGCAGCAAGCCATAAGAGATGTTCTTGAGGCTAACGCCTGTGCGGTGGTGGTGAGAGAAACGGAGCTTTCAGGGGTGCTTGGCAGGATAGAAAAGCCTGCACTTGTTATAACAGACAGTCAGGCGTTCGGAAGAGTTTCAAAGGATACCCCTGAGGACATACCTCTCACCTCGTTTTCTATACTAATGGCGAGATATAAAGGTTTTCTTGACGCCGCAGTAAAGGGCGTGAAAGCTATCGACAGGCTAAAAGACGGCGACAAGGTGCTTATATCAGAGGGCTGCACTCATCATAGACAGTGCGGTGATATAGGCTCGGTAAAGCTGCCAAACTGGCTGAAAGAATATACAGGCAAGGAACTTGATATAACATTGTCCTCAGGTCATGGCTTTCCTGAGGAGCTTTCGGACTTTGCACTTTGTATACACTGCGGTGGCTGTATGCTCGGCTCAAGAGAGCTTACATACAGAATGAAATGTGCAGATGACGCAGGCGTGCCGTTCACAAATTACGGCATTGCTATTGCCTACATGAAAGGCATACTGAAAAGGAGCATAGAGGTGTTCCCACATCTTGTAAAGGAGCTTGATGATAAGCGTGGCGGTCAAAGAACTTATTGACAGACTTAACAAAGAAAAACAGCTTTTCCACGAAGATTGGGTTAGGATAATAAAAGAGCATGACGAAAGCGACAGGATATATGCGGCGGAGCTTGCAAGGGGCATTGCTCAGGAAATGTTCGGCAGGGATATTTACATAAGAGGTATCGTGGAGTTTTCAAACATCTGCAAAAACGATTGCCTTTACTGCGGAATAAGGCGTTCAAATGGCAACGTGAGCAGATATAGGCTTACCGCCGAGGAGATCTTGCAGTGCTGCGACGAGGGCTACGGATATGGCTTTCGTACCTTTGTGCTCCAAAGTGGCGAGGACGCCTTTTATGACAGGGAAATGCTCTGCGGTATCGTCAGAGAGATAAAAAAGCGTCACCCTGACTGTGCGGTGACATTGTCCCTTGGCGAGAAAAGCCGTGAGGACTATGAGGCGTTTTTTAAGGCCGGTGCTGACAGATATCTTCTCAGGCACGAAACTGCCGACGAGGAGCATTACAAAAAGCTCCACCCCGCAGAAATGTCATGGAAAAATCGAATGGAGTGCCTTTTTGCCCTTAAAGAGATAGGCTATCAGACAGGCTGCGGAATGATGATAGGCTCACCATATCAGACGGCTGAGTGCCTTGCTGAGGATATGGAGTTTATGTGCAGTTTCAAGCCCGAAATGATAGGCTTAGGGCCTTTTCTGCCGCATAAGGATACGCCTTTTCGCAGCTGTCCGCAGGGGTCATATGAGCTTACGCTTTTTATGCTCAGCCTTTGCAGAATAATGCTCCCCGACGTTCTGCTGCCTGCCACCACCGCTTTGGGCACTATCGACCCTAAAGGCCGTGAACAAGGCGTGCTGTCAGGTGCAAACGTTATAATGCCAAATCTTTCGCCTGTGGCGGTGAGAAAAAAATATATGCTCTATGACAACAAGATATGCACAGGTGACGAATCTGCACAGTGCAGGGCTTGCCTTGAAAGACGAATGGAGTCTATAGGCTATAAAATAAAGATCACAAGAGGAGATCATAGATAATGATAAAGCTTGCTTTTTACGGAAAAGGCGGAATAGGAAAATCCACTGCGGCGTCAAACGTCAGTGCGGCACTGGCTGAAAAAGGGCTGAAGGTCATGCAGATAGGCTGTGACCCTAAGGCGGACTCCACCATATTTCTCCACGGCGGGGAGAAGATACCCACCGTTCTTGACCTTGTGCGAAAGGGCGAGGGCTTTGAGCTTGAAGATATGACCTGCGTTGGGTATAACGGCGTTGTGTGCGTTGAGGCAGGCGGACCGGTGCCGGGACTTGGCTGTGCAGGAAGAGGTATAATCGCTGCACTTGAAGAACTTGAAAAAAAGGGTGCATATGAAAAATATCAGCCTGACGTTGTTATCTACGACGTCCTCGGCGACGTTGTGTGCGGAGGCTTTTCAATGCCCATGCGAAAGGGCTACGCCGATAAGGTATTTATCATCACCTCAGGAGAGAATATGTCCATATACGCCGCCGCAAATATCGCAATGGCGGTGGATAATTTCAAAAGCCGTGGCTATGCAACGCTGGGCGGTTTTATCCTCAACAGGCGTAACGTAAAAAAAGAGGACGAAAAAGCGGCGGAGCTTGCCGCTGACTTTGGCAGCTCGGTGATAGCAAAGGTAGATAGAAGTGAGCTTGTGAGCGAGGCTGAGGATATGCACAAGACCGTCATGGAGGCTTTCCCTGAAAGCAGTGCGGCAAAGCAGTATAGAGCACTTGCGGATAAAATTTCCGCCCTGTGCAAAATCGGAGAAGAAAAATGATAAAAGACAACGGCATCAATATAACAAAGGCTGATTTTCCTGCACCATTTCAAAGCGGACTTGAATACAATCCTCCCACAAGAGGTGTGTGGAATATCGTCCATACCGGTATGCTCATTCCTGAGTCACGGCAGATATTTGTCTGTGCACAAGGCTGCCTGAGGGGAGTTATACTGACGGCGGCAGAGATGAACGCCATGGATAGAATGTCATGGGTGACTGTTTCTGAGCAGGACTTGTATGACGGCACAATGGAACAGGACGTTATCGACGGCGTGAGCGATATCATAAAAAGGCTTGATGAAAAGCCAAAATGTGTGCTGCTTTTTCTAAGCTGCGTCCACCTTTTTGCAGGCTGTGACTTCAAAATGATAATAGACCAGCTTTCGGAAATGTTCCCACAGGTGCATTTTATCGACTGCTATATGACGCCTACCATGAGAAAGTCTATCTCCCCCGACAGCCTCATGAGAAAACAGCTTTATGAGCCGCTGGAAAAGTGCGAAAAGAAACCTAAAACAGCTGCGATAATAGGCTGTGACAGAGCGACTGACGGCTCTTCAGAGCTTGTGAGAATAATAAATTCAGCAGGCTTTGAGCTTTTAGATATAACAAAGTGCAAGACCTATGAAGAGTATCTCGCTATGGCGGAAAGCTCTTTGAATATCACCTATATCCCTGCGGCGAGACCAGCAGGAGAGGAGCTTGAAAGACGGCTCGGAACAAAGCATTTGTATCTGCCGCTGTGCTATGGCTATGACGAGATAGAAAGCCTTTACCGCAGGCTTTGCAGCGAACTTGGTGTGCAAATGCCAGACCTTGCGGCTGATAGGGAAAGTGCCGACGAGGCTTTAGCCCGTGCCCTTGAGGTATTGGGTGATACGCCTGTGGCGGTGGATTATACCGCTGTGCCACGTCCGCTTGGTCTTTGCAGACTGCTTTTGGAAAAGGGCTTTAACGTGAAACGCTGCTACGCCGACAGCTTTTCCGAGGAAGAAAGAGCAGACTTTGCGTGGCTCAAAGAACATTGCCCTGAGCTTGATATCTTCCCCACAGTGAATGTGAAAATGGAGTTTTCACAGTGCAGTGAAAAGTATCTTGCCATAGGTCAGAAAGCGGCGTTTTTCTGCCAGACCGATAACTTCGTTGATATAGTCGCAGGTGGCGGCGGATATGGCTTTGAGGGCATAAAAATGCTTGCGGAGCTTATTATTGACGGAGTGGAGAACAAAAAGGACAGACGTAAAGTGATACAGCATAAGGGCTGGGGGTGTGAAAGCTGCCTATGAATTCAAAAGTGATATCAATATATGCGGCGGACACCTCAGGGGTCTGTTCGGCACTTTATGAGCTTGGTGGAATGACCGTCGTTCATGACGCATCAGGCTGTAATTCAACCTATGCCACACACGATGAACCTCGTTGGTATGACCGCAAAAGCATGATATATATTTCCGCACTCACCGAGTCGGACGCCGTTATGGGCAATGACGGCAAATTCATTTGTGACGTAACGAAAGCCGCCAAAGAGCTTTCCCCACGGTTCATAGCCCTGTGCGGTTCGCCTATGCCTGCAATGACAGGTTTTGACTATAGTGCGGCGGCTGAGGAGATAGAGCGTGAAACAGGTCTGACCACGTTTTATGTTGACACAAACGGCACACATTCTTATCTTCACGGTGCGGAGGGGGCTTTTTTGAGCCTTGTAAAGCTTTTTTGCCACGAGAAAAAGAAAACGCAGGCGGGTTCGGTGAACATCATCGGTGCAACGCCTCTTGACTTTTCGGTGAACACCAGCGTAAGCTCCGTAAAAAAGTGGCTTTCGGATAACGGCTTTTCTGTGAAAAGCTGCCTTGCCATGGACAGCAGTCTTGAAGAGATATCATCAGCGTCAGAGGCGGCTGTGAGCCTTGTTATATCCTCAGACGGAATTGCGTCAGCGGAGTATCTTTTCGATACCTATGGCGTGCCTTATGTTGTGGGCGTGCCTGTGGGAAAAAGCTTTTCCAAAAAGCTTTCCTCCGACCTTAAAAGGGCAGTGTCAGAGGGCGTTTGTATCAATGCCTGCACCGACAAAAAATTGAAAAATGCAAACATCATCGTCACAGGGGAAAGCGTTTTCGCAGCGTCCCTTGCAGCTGAACTTGGTGCAAAGGCTGTGGCGACTGTGGGCGTAAGAAACAGTCGGGTGCTCTCAGCGGAGGATATTTTCTGCGAGGGGGAAGAGAAACTTGAAAGGCTCTTTTCTCAACATGAAACTGTTATCGCAGACCCTCTTTTCAAACCTATATGCAAAGGGTCAGCATTCGTGCCTTTGCCTCATGTTGCTTTTTCAGGAAGATGCTTTCTTAAAGATATCCCCGACCTGATAGATAAAGACGTAAGCAAAATACTTAACCTATAAAAAGGAGGAACGTGCTTTTGCACGGATACTTATATGATAAAAATAGCCGTTTACGGAAAGGGCGGAATAGGAAAATCCACTGTTACGGGAAATCTTGCCGCCGCATTCGCAAGTCTTGGAAAAAAAGTTATACAAATTGGCTGTGACCCTAAGGCTGACTCCACCATAAATCTTTTGGGCGGCGAGCCTGTCATGCCTGTGATGAATTATCTCAGAGAGCATGACGATGAGCCTGAAAGTATCGAGGAGATATCCAAAGAGGGCTACGGCGGAGTGCTTTGTATCGAAACAGGCGGTCCTACCCCTGGGCTTGGCTGTGCAGGCAGAGGTATAATCACAACGTTCAGCCTCCTTGAGGACTTGAAACTATTTGAAAAATATAAGCCTGACGTTGTGCTCTATGACGTCCTCGGCGACGTTGTGTGCGGAGGTTTCGCCGCACCTATCAGAGAGGGCTACGCCTCAAAGGTGCTTATCGTCACCTCAGGTGAGAAAATGGCTTTGTATGCGGCAAATAATATAAACAGTGCGGTGAAAAATTTTGCCGACAGGAGCTATGCGAAAGTCCGTGGTATCGTCATGAACAGGCGAAACGTTGAGGGCGAGGAAGAAAAGGTCAGAGCCTTTGCAGACAACGCAGGACTTGATATCGTTGCGGATATTCCAAGAAGTGACGATATCATAAGATGTGAGGATAAGGGCATGACCGTCATTGAGGGCGAGCCTGACTGTCAGGCGGCAAGGTGCTTTTTAAAGCTTGCACAGACCCTTATTCAGGAGGATAACAATGAGTAAAGCCTTTTACATAACAGCGGCGGAGCTTGCAAAAATGGGAAAAGACAATATCCCTGACGAGCTGCTCTTTGCAAAGCACCTTATCTATAGTTCCCCTGCAACGCTGGCGTTCAATTCACCAGGTGCACAGGGATTTGGCGTGAAAAGAGCAGGCCTTGCAGTACCTGACTCTGTTATGCTCCTTGTTGCACCTGCCTGCTGCGGACGAAACACAACCATGCTCAGTGCGGAAAGCGGCTATGGGGACAGATTTTTCTATCTGCTGCTTGACGATACTGATATCGTCACAGGCAGACACCTTACAAAGATACCAAAAGCCGTTGAGGAGGTCTGTCAAAGTCTTGACTATACCCCCTCGGCAGTGATGATATGTATAACCTGCGTTGACGCTCTGCTGGGCACTGATATGGACAGAGTTTGCAGAAAGTGCAGCGACAGAGCAGGCGTGCCTGTTGTGCCATGCTATATGTATGCCCTCACAAGAGAAAAGCGTCTGCCGCCTATGGCGTCTGTGAGAAAGTCGGTGTATTCTCTGCTGAAACCACGCAAGAGAAAGTCTGACGAGGTGAATATCTTAGGCTATTTCTCACCGTTGCAGGAGGACTGCGAGCTTTACAGCCTGCTGAAAAGTGCAGGGGTAAAGACCATAAGGGAGCTTTCAAGGTGCGATACCTTCGAGGAATATGAAAAAATGTCACAAGCGAATTTTTCCCTTGTGCTCAATGCCGAGGCAAGGTATGCGGCTCAGCAAATGGAGCAGGAGCTTAAAATACCTTTCATAGAGCTTGCGAGAGTTTTTCAGACCGATAAGATATCAACACAGTATCGTCTGCTTGGTCAGGCGATAGGTGCAGAGCTTTGTGATAAAGAGTATTATGACCAGACCATGGCTCTTATAGATGATTTCAGAGAAACGCATAAAGGACTGTGCTTTGCAGTGGGAGAGTTTTCAAACTGCGACCCTATAGAAATGTCTTTGGCACTTATACGATACGGCTTTAAGGTGGCGGAGATATTCGGAACTGTGGGAGAGCGAAATTTCGGCTTTGTGAAAAAGATAGCACAGCTTTCCCCTGAAACGAGGATATATTCAAACCTTTCCCCTACAATGCTCTTTTACGAGCCTGACAAACGGGTGAACGTTTATATCGGCAAGGACTGTGCCTATTACCACCCTGATATAGCAGGAGCGGACTTTAATGACGAGATACAGCCTTTCGGCTATGCAGGAGTGAAAAAGCTTTTCTGCGACCTTGAAAAGGCACTTGACGGGAAAGGAGCGGAGGACAAATGAAAAATCTTTTGAAACTTTTGTCGCCCTTTGCCCCTGACCAGTCGGGGGCGGCGGCAGTGCTCTATGAGCTTGGTGGACTTATGGTCATTTGTGACGCAGGCGGCTGTGCAGGCAACGTCTGCGGCTTTGACGAACCTCGTTGGTTCACTAAAAAAAGTGCAGTCTTTAGTGCAGGACTGCGTGATATGGACGCCATTCTGGGACGTGACGACAGGCTCATCGAAAAGCTTTCTAAAGCCTGTGAGCAGATAAGACCTGCCTTCACCGCAATAATAGGCACGCCTGTGCCTGCGGTCATTGCCACGGATATGAGAGCACTAAAACGTATGGCAGAAAAGAAAACCGGTCTGCCTTGCATAACAGCCGAGTGTACAGGCACGAACTATTACGACAGCGGCTCAGAACCCGTGTGGCTTGATCTTTTCAAAACTTTTTGCACTGAAAGATACCCCATAGAAAAGGGCAGACTTGGCATTATCGGTGCAACACCGCTGGAGCTTGGGATAATAAGTCCTGAGCGGATAGCGGAAGAATATAAGGCAAAGGGCTGGGAAAATGTTATCTGCTATGGCATGGCAAGCACTCTTGAAGATGTGAAAAATGCAGCTGCGGCGGAGAAAAATATAGTCTGCTCATCAGCCGCAATAAAGGCGGCGGAGTATCTGAAAGAAAAATTCGGCACGCCTTATGAGATAGAATATCCAAAAAGCTGCCTGCCTGATGAGGTGATCGAAAAAGCGGGCAGCTTTGCAGATAAAAAAGTCCTTGTGATACATACTCAAACAGCGGCTGATACCGTGAGAAAGCTTATCAAAGAAAAAAGCGATGCGGCAAAATGCACAGCGGCAACGTTTTTCATGCAGAAAAAAGAGCTTTTGCAGCAGGGCGATATCTTCCTTGCAGACGAAAGTGACCTTTGCGACGCCGTGGGAGATAACTATGACGTTGTCATTGCAGACCGTACCCTTAGGCGTGTTATGAAAAATTTCAAGGGCGAGTTTGTAGACTTCCCACATTTCGGACTTTCAGGCAGACTTATGCAGGGAGAGAGTGAAAAAATATGACAGAAGAGATAATAGAACGCCTTGAAGAATATCTTGGCACAGAAGAATTTGAATATGAGGCTGAAAATTGCATGGAGGAGCTTGACGAGAGCGGCGAGGGGATAAATGCAGTTTTGTCCCTGCTGAGATTTCTTGAAAGACACCCCATGGCTGATATCAGCATGACAAGTGCCGTGGTGAGATATATGGAGCAGTTTTATGGCAGAGGCTACGAAAAATTCCTTATGGAGTCAGTAAGCCGCAGACCTACTGTTCATACCGTCAGAATGTTGGGCAGACTGCGAAACGCTGCCATAGAAGAAGGTCTGGACGGAGAAGAGTTCGAGGACGTTCTCATAGACGTTCTAAACAGCGAGGCGGAGGACGAGATAAAGGACACCGTCAGGGAGATGATCTGATGAAAACCGAAATTATCCGTGTTTACGGTATTGTTCAAGGCGTGGGATTTCGTCCTTTTGTCAGCCGTGAGGCGATAGACCTTGGACTGCACGGCACTGTGGCGAACAAAGGCTCATATGTGGAGATACACGCTCAGGGCAGCGAAAAAGCCGTTGGCGAACTGAAAAATGCCTTGGAGAATCGACCTCCTGAACGTGCAATGATAATGGAGATAATTTCTGCCCATGCCGACGAACCGCCTTTTGACAGCTTTGAGATAATCGACAGCGAAAAAGAAAAAGGTGATATTTTCGTTTCACCTGACATTGCGGTGTGCGAAAAATGCAAGGCGGAGCTTTTTGATAAAACAAACAGAAGATACCACCACCCTTTTATAAACTGTACCCAGTGTGGCCCACGGCTCACTATTATGGACTCTATGCCCTATGACAGAGAGCGTACAACAATGGCTGATTTTCCAATGTGCAAAGACTGCGAAAGGGAATACACCGACCCTGCCACAAGGCGTTATGACGCCCAGCCTGTTTGCTGTAACGAGTGCGGCCCTGAGGTCTATATCATAGGTAGTGGCGAAAAAGGGTCTAAGGCTATCACCGCCGCAAGAAAGGCTGTCATGGCAGGAAAAATAATAGCGGTCAAGGGCATAGGCGGCTTTCACCTGTGCTGTGACGGCAAAAACGAAAGTGCAGTAAAAAGGCTCAGAGAGCTTAAAAGCCGCCCCGCAAAGCCGCTTGCTGTCATGCTCAAAGACCTTTGTACCGTAAAGCGTGAGTGCAGTATCGATACCACACAGGAAAAACTGCTCACAGGCTGGCAAAAGCCTATCGTTTTGGCGAAAAAAAATCAGGGCGGCAGCCTTTGTGAAAGCATTGCACCTGATAATCCCACCGTGGGAGTTATGCTGCCCTATGCACCGCTGCACCTGCTGCTTTTTGACTATGACGACGGCGTGAAAATGACAGACTGCCTTGTTATGACAAGCGGAAACGTCCGTGGTGCACCTATTTGCCGCAGCGACGAGGACGCTCTCAGCGAGATAGCGAATTTCTGCGACATTATACTTTCCCACAATAGGCGGATACTCATACGCTCAGACGATACCGTCATGGATACCTTTGAGGGCAAGCCTTACATAATAAGGCGTTCAAGAGGATATGCACCATTGCCTGTTATGACATCATGCATTGATAAAGGTCAGACCCTTGCCATAGGCGGCGAGCTTAAAAATGCTTTCTGTATCAGAAAGGGCAGCCTTTACTATCTTTCTTCCTACGTTGGCGATATGGCTGATATCCGCACCGTAAAGGCTCTTGAGGAGTCAGTAAAGCGTATGTGCGAGCTTTTGGAAACAACGCCTCAGACAGTGGCGTGCGATATGCACCCGAAATACAACACCGTGGCATTTGCCGAGGGGCTTGGCAAACCGGTGAAAAAAATCCAGCACCATTATGCCCATATACTTTCCTGCATGGCAGAAAACGACTATAGCCAAAAGGTCATAGGCGTTTCATATGACGGCACAGGCTTTGGCACAGACGGCTCCATATGGGGCGGCGAGATACTCTTGTGTGACCGCACAGGCTTTGACCGTATGGCAAGCATAAAGCCTTTCATGCAGGTGGGTGGAGATCTTTCCTCAAAAGAGGGCTGGCGTATCGCCGCAATGATAGCAGGCACAGCCTATGGGGAAATGGGCGGAGAGGTCTGCGAAAAGCTTGGCATTTGCACAGCAAAAGAATATAAGCTGCTGTCTGTAATGGCAGAAAAAAAGCTGAACGCAGTAAGCTCCACCAGTGCAGGACGGCTTTTTGACGCCGCCTCAGCAGTGCTTGGCATAAGGCGTTTTTCCACCTTTGAGGGCGAGGCGTCAATGGCTTTGCAGTTTGCAGCCGAAAAATTCAGCAGCGAGCCATTTGGCGTTTATGAGCCTATGGAAAAGCTCACCGCCGAAAAAGAGGGCAGGATAATGCTCTGCACTCAGGCACTTGTCAAAAGGCTTTGTGATGGGGTGCAAAATGGCGAGGATAAAAACCGCCTTGCCTATGAGTTCCATTCACTTCTTGCGGACATGACCGCACAGGCGTGCAAGACCATAAGCGAGAGGACAGGCGTAAAGGTCTGTGCCCTGAGCGGCGGAGTTTTTCAGAACAAGCTGCTGCTGAAAATGGTGAAATGCCGTCTTGAAAAAATGGGACTGAGAGTGCTTATCCACAGCCTTGTGCCTGCTAATGACGGCGGTATAGCTTTGGGACAAGCGTTTTATCTGAATGGGGAGTGAGGAATGAGAAATTAAGGTATCGCTTAGCGGCGATGATTTTCTTATTCTGTAGGGACGACCTTGGGTCGCCCGTGTATCCACCTTGTCTGATTTGATTCTATATAGATTTTTATATTTTTTGGAGGTATTGATATGTGTGTAGGTTTATCTGCAAAAGTTGTAAGTGTAAATGAGGGCACTGCCGTTATCGATGCAAGCGGTGCAAAAAGAGAAGTTTCCGCCGACCTTATCGACGACCTTGAAGTGGGTGATTATGTCATGGTGCACGCAGGTGTGGCTATCGCAAAGATAACCTCAGACGACGCCGAGGAAACTGACGAGATAATGGAGAGTATCCAATGAACACTAACACTATAGAAAATGCAAAGGAGATAATAAGCTCCTATAAACGTGAGGACGGCAAAAAGCTCCGTATAATGGAAGTCTGCGGCACTCACACCCACGAGATATTCAGGCTTGGCATAAGAAAGCTGCTCCCTGAAAGCGTCGAGCTTATCTCAGGTCCCGGCTGCCCAGTTTGTGTTACCCCGGTGGGATTTATTGACGAGGCTTGTATGCTCGCCATTGAAAAAGGTGCGGTGATATGCACATTCGGCGACCTTATAAGAGTTCCAGGAACAGAAATGAGCCTAGCAGGAGCAAGGTCAAAGGGTGCGACAATAAAGACAGTTTATTCTCCACTTGACGCCGTTTCGTATGCTGACAGCCATAGGGACGAGCAGGTGGTATTTCTCGCCGTCGGTTTTGAGACCACCACTCCTTCAGCCTGCCTTGCAGTGGAAAAAGCTAAAAAGCTTGGTCTTGAGAATTTCTCCATACTTGGTGCGAACAAGACCATGCCTAACGCCTATAAGGCTCTTGAGGGCAGTGCCGACGCATTTTTGTATCCCGGTCACGTCAACGCTATCACAGGCACAGCCGTGTGCGAGGAGCTTGTGAAAAAGGGTGTTTCAGGCGTTGTTACGGGCTTTACAGCCGCTGAACTTCTTACGGCTCTTGCCGTTACCATAGAACTTTCTCAGCGTGGCGAACCGTTTTTCAGAAACTGCTATCCGAGAGTAGTAAAACCTGAGGGCAACCCAGCCGCCATAAAGCTTATGGAAAAGGTCATGACCCCCTGCGACAGCGAGTGGCGTGGACTTGGCATCATACCAATGTCAGGCATGATACTCCGTGACGAGTATGCGGACTTTGACGCACGAAAGAAATTCTCCCTGCCGAAAATAACGGGCAAACCGAATCCAGCTTGCCGCTGCGGAGATGTTTTGCAGGGCAAGTGCAAGCCGTCAGACTGTAAAGTTTTCGGCAAGGTCTGCACACCGCTCCACCCAGTTGGTGCGTGCATGGTGTCCAACGAGGGAGCTTGCTCGGCTTATTACCAGTACGGCAATTTGTAAAATAAACTATTCGAAAAGAGGAATAATTATGACAGATAAATTTGTGACCCTTGCCCACGGAGCAGGAGGAAAGCAGACCTCCGAGCTTATCGACCGTGTGTTCAAGGAGCATTTCGCTAACCCTGACCTGACCGCAGACGACGCCGCCGTGCTTTCAATGGAAAAGGGCAAGATAGCATTCACCACCGACGGCTTTATAGTTTCCCCATATGAGTTTCCAGGAGGAAATATCGGCAAGCTCAGCATTTGCGGCACCGTGAACGACCTTTCCTGCATGGGTGCAAAGCCTTTGTATCTCTCCTGTGCTTTCGTTATCGAAGAGGGCTTTCCAATGGATAAGCTTGAGGAGATAGCCGCCGCAATGGCAAAGACTGCGAAAGAGGCAGGTGTCGAAATATGTGCAGGCGACACAAAGGTGGCAGGAAAAGGTCAGGTGGACGGCGTTTTCATCACCACCACCGGTATCGGCAGAATAATGGAAAACGCCAATACCTCAGGCAAGCTTGCCAAAGCAGGCGACGCCGTTATCGTGTCAGGGGATATCGGCAGACACGGCTGTACCATACTTTTGGCTCGTGACGAGTTCGGTATAGATGCAGACGTAACAAGCGACTGTGCACCACTTTGGGCTAACGTAAAAGCCATGTTCGACGTCACAAATGATATCCACGTTATCCGTGACGCCACAAGAGGCGGCGTTGGCACTGTCCTTTATGAGATAGCAGGACAAAGCGGCGTTGGAATAACCTTAGATGCAGCGAAAATACCTGTTGCGGACGAGGTAAAAGGCGTGTGCGGAATGTTAGGACTAGAGCCATTGTATCTTGCCTGTGAGGGCAGACTTGTTATATTCGCACCAAAGGATAAAGCAGAGGATATCGTTTCAGCCCTGAGAAAATGCAAAAACTCAGAGAACGCCGCTATCATAGGCGAGGTCACAGAGGATAACGCAGGCAGAGTGGTAATGAAAACTGAGATAGGCTCACAGACTCTCCTTCCTCAGCCTGGCGGAGAACTTCTCCCTAGAATTTGTTGATATCAAATAATGTAGGGGAGCAGTGCAATTTCTGCTTTGCAGAAATACGACGTCCCGTTTAGCATTTGTCTGTTTTCCATAAATTTTTGCACTGTTACATCGTAGGGGCGAACAGCGTTCGCCCGCCTGATTTTCTCGCAAACTTATGTTGAAAGCCGCATTTGGGAATATTGAGCCAAAAATTGCGTGGATATCATGAGTTTGTCAGGCAAACAAAACGGGCGAACACTGTTCGCCCCTACATATATGGAATAAAAAAAGCGGAACTGTTCAGCTTGATTTGAACAGTTCCGTTTTGTTATCTGTAAGACTCTATCGCCTCAATAGTCTTTGCTATGTCCTCGTCAGTGTGAGCGTATGAAACGAACATCGCCTCGAATTGCGACGGTGCAGTGTAAATGCCGCTTTGCAGCATATGACGGTAATAACCGCCGTAGCTTTCCGTGTCGCAGCCCCTCGCCTCATCATAGCTTTTTACCATTTTGTCAGTGAAAAATACCGTCATGAGCGAGCCGCAGCGGTTCACGTTCAGCCCATTTTTCCTTATGGCGTTCTCTATCATTGCCGACTTTCTGTCAAGCTCCTCGTAAAAGTTCGGTATGCTCTCTATCTGCCTGATAGTTTCAATGCCTGCCGCTACCGCACATGGATTTCCCGACAGCGTTCCTGCCTGATATACCGAGCCAAGTGGTGCAACGCACTGCATTATCTCAAGCTTTCCGCCATAGCAGGCAAGAGGCATTCCGCCGCCCACTATCTTGCCAAGGGTGGTCATGTCAGGCGTAACGCCAAAATACTTTGACGCTCCCCCCTCTGAAAGCCTGAATCCTGTTATCACTTCGTCAAATATAAGCACAGTTCCGTGCTTTTTCGTTATCTCTCTGAGAAATTCAAGAAAACCCTTCTCAGGCGGAACAACGCCCATGTTCGCCGCACATGGCTCAACAATAAGTGCGGCTATCTCGCTGCCGTATTCCTCAAAAAGCTTTTCTACCGACGCCGTGTCATTGTATTTTGCAAGAAGAGTGTCCCTTGTGCAGCCCTTTGTCACGCCTGCACCCGACGGGATAGACTGTGTCATAAGTCCCGAACCTGCCTTTACAAGCAAACCGTCCGAGTGACCGTGATAACAGCCCTCGAATTTTATTATCTTGTCCCTGCCAGTATATCCTCTCGCTGCCCTTATTGCACTCATCACTGCCTCAGTGCCGGAGTTCACGAGCCTGAGCATCTCCATGGACGGAAAGTGCTTTTTAATAAGCTCCGCCAACGTTATCTCGCCCTTGTGACAAGCTCCGAAAGTAAGCCCCTTTTCGCAGGCAGCTTTCACCGCATTTATCACAGGCTCACAGCAGTGACCAAGAATGTTCGGCCCCCATGAGCATACATAATCAATGAACTCGTTGCCGTCCTCGTCCCATATTCTTGACCCCTTTGCATGGTCGATAAAAAGCGGAACAGTGCCCACCGCCTTGCAGGCTCTCACAGGACTGTTCACTCCTCCTGGCATAAAACCGCAGGCAGTTTTGTAAAGCTGTTCAGACTTAGCAGTGTTCATGTCAGTTGTCCTCCTTTATCCACTCTGCGGCGTCAAGAGCGTGATAAGTTATGATTATGTCCGCCCCTGCACGCTTTATAGCAGTGAGATTTTCAAGAACGATACGCTTTTCGTCTATCCAGCCAAGCTGAGCCGCAGCCTTGACCATCGAGAACTCACCGCTCACGTTGTATGCCGCAATAGGCAGATCATATCTGTCCCTTGCCGCCCTGAGTATGTCAAGATAGCAAAGAGCAGGCTTTACCATAACAATGTCAGCACCCTCTTCAATGTCGTCCTCTATCTCACGCAAAGCCTCTCTGCCGTTGCAAATGTCCATCTGATAAGACTTTCTGTCACCAAAACAAGGCGTAGACTCTGCGGCGTCACGGAATGGCGAGTAATATCCCGACGCAAATTTCGCACTGTATGACATTATTGGGATATCACTGAGAGCGTTTTCATCAAGTGCAGCCCTTATCGCCGCAACTCTGCCGTCCATCATGTCGGAAGGTGCGATAATGTCCGCACCTGCCTTTGCAAGGCTCACCGCCATTTTGCAAAGCAGCGGCAGCGTCTTGTCATTGAGTATCTTGTCACCGTCAACAACTCCGCAGTGACCGTGACTGGTGTATTCGCAAAGGCATACGTCCGCAATAACGAGCATATCAGGATAGTGTTCCTTGATGAATCTTATTGCCTGCTGCGTAACACCGTTGTCATTGTAAGCCTCCGTGGCAAGCTCGTCCTTTTTTGCAGGCACGCCGAAAATAAGCAGACCCGATATGCCGCTGTCTGCGATCTGCGGCAGTATCTGCTCTAAGTTATCCACAGAATACTGATAAACCGTGGGCATAGAGTCAACAGACCTCATAATGTCCTTGCCCTCTGCCACAAAGATCGGGTAGATAAAGTCTGCCGCATTTAACCTTGTTTCACGAACCATTCTTCTCATTGCAGGACTCGTCCTTAATCTTCTGAATCTTCGCATTTTTATCTTCCTCTCGCTTATCTTTTATCCGAAAGTATCCTTTCGATTATCCCCTTTGCCGTGCTTTCCAAAGGCAGCAAAGGTCCTTTTATACCGTATTTTTCAAGCTCCGCCGCAGTCACATCACCAATGGCAAGACACTTTGTATCTTTCGACAGCTTTCCGCCGCCCTTAAAAAAGCTCCTCACTCCTCCTGCACTGGCAAATACAGCGTAGTCGTCAGCGACTTCCTCACCGCTGCCGTAAACAGGCTCGTAAATGTGAACATCGTCAAACCTCAGCCCATTTTGTTCAAGGGGCTTGACAAGCTCCTCCGAACCCTCAGATGAACGCACTATGAGCAGCCTGTCCTCAGCCCCAAGGGTTTCAGAAAGCAGCTTTCCAAGAGAAACGCTGTTGAACTCTTTTGGCATAATGTCTGCATAAAGCCCAGCCCTTTCAAGCCTTTCTCCAGTGCCTCTGCCAATGACCGCAAGTTTCGTTCCGCTGAGTTTTCTAAGGTCTATGCGGCTTTCTCTGAGCCTTTTCAGGAAAATGTCCGCCCCGTTAGGACTTGTCACCGCAACGTGACTGTAAAAGCCCTCCCCAAGCCGTGAAAAAGCTTTTTCCGTGACCTCGTCATGCCGCTCCCTAAGCTCAAATCCGCCGCAGCGGTGAGCGTATGCACCAAGAGCGTTGAAAGCCTTTATAAGCCTTTTTGAAAGCCCCGAAGTAGCCGTCACCGCCACCGAAACTCCATATAAAGGCGGCAAAAAAGTAGACGAAAAGTCAAGCTCAACCGTTTCACCAACTATTATCACCGCAGGTGCAGGCAATCCCACTCTCTCCACCTTTTCGGCAATGTCGCCAAGACAGCCTTTTACAGCCCTCTGCTCAGGTGTAGCACCCTTTGATATCACCGCCGCAGGAGTATTTTCGCCCATGCCGTTTTCAATGAGCCTGCCTGCTATCTCCGATAGATTTCTCAGCCCCATAAGAAAAATAAGCGTTCCGCCGCATTTTGCATAGCTTTCAAAATGTTCAGGCAAAAGATCGTCCGCCGTGTGACCTGTTATAACATGAAAACTCCTTGAAAGCCCCCTGTGGCTCACCGGTATCCCTGCTAACTCAGGCACTGCCACAGACGAAGTCACCCCAGGGATAAGACTGTATGGTATCCCTGCCGCCCTCAGTGCGGTTATCTCCTCGCCCCCTCTGCCGAATACAAAAGGGTCGCCGCCCTTGAGCCTGAGAACAACGCCGCCCTCGCCTGCTTTCTCCACAAGAAGTGCGTTTATCTCCTCCTGCGTGGAACTGTGCCTGCCTGCACGCTTTCCAACGCATATTTTCTCCGCACCGTCCTTGCAAAAGTCAAGCAAACGGCTGTCGATAAGGCTGTCATATATCACAACGTCACAGCTTTTTATAGCCTCGTGACCCCTCATTGTAATAAGGTCATAATCTCCGCAGCCTGCTCCTGCTATTATAACTCTGCCGCTCATAGCTTTTCAGTCAGCTCCTTAACAAGTTCAGATATTCTGTGGGTATCACCGCAGCCATTTGCAAAATGCCCCTGACCGTCCGAAATGGCAAGCTCTATCCTGTCACCCTTTATCTCACTGTATGCCCCCACAGGCACAGTGCAGTCTGCACCAAGAACTTTTATGACTTCACGCTCAGCCTGAAACCTGAGCATCGTTTCCTCATGAGAAATACGAGAAATGATATCAGCCGCCTTGCTGCCCTTTGCACATTCCACAGCGATTATCGCCTGACATGGTGCAGGCAAAAGCTCCCAAGGCTCAAACTCTTTCACTTCATACTCTTCAAGTGAAAGCCCTAAACGCTCCGTGCCTGCCGCACAAAGTATTATCCCGTCATAAAGCCCGTCGGAAAGCTTTTTGAGCCGTGTTCCAACGTTTCCCCTTATGTCCGCAAACTTTGCATTAGGATAAAGCTTTGCAAAGCCCCCACGCCTACGCTGACTTCCTGTCCCTACCGTAAAAACGTCAGAAGTTCCAAACGAAACGCCCTTTTTCGTCACAAGCATATCACGATAGTTCCCACGAGGGGAAACCCCCGATATCTCCAGCCCCTCGCCCAGCACAACAGGCAGATCTTTTGCACTGTGTACCGCAAAGTCTATCTCTCCGCTTTGCAAAGCCTGCTCTATCTCCGTAACAAAAACGCCCTTGCCGCCTATCTTGTCAAGAGGTCGGTCAAGCTGCCTGTCGCCTTTTGTGGTGAAAGTGACTATCTCAACATCACATTCAGGAAAAGCCGCCTTTATCATATTAAGTATCATCATGGTCTGAGCCATTGCAAGTGGACTTTTTCTTGTGCCTGCTCTCAGTTTCATTTCTGCTCCTTTATCATTTCGATAAGCTGTTCTTCTGTTGGCAGCTGACTGCTTTCAAGACATTTTTTCAGCACCCCTGCCATAGCCCTTTTCCTCGCCTGCTCCGTAGGTATGTTTTCAAGTGCATAGTCACGGACTTTTCCCATGACCTCGCATATATCCCCAAGCCTGCCCTCAGTTTGGGACTGTATAGACTTTCTCAGATGCGACGCAAGCGTAGGGCTTTTTCCGCCCGTTGATATCCCTATGCAAACATCCCCCTCCGTCACAAGAGCAGGGAAGAAGAACGTGCAGCTGTCAGGGTCATCGACTGCATTGCATGGAATGTGCCGCTGTTTGCAAAGCTGTGAAATGTGCCTGTTTACAACGCTGTCCCCTGTGGCAGTTATAACAAATGCCTTGCCGCCTATATCGCTATCCTCAAAAGCACGCTCTTCAAGCACTATCTCCCCACGCTGAAAAAGTTCCTTTATCTCATCGCAGGCCTTTAACGCCACCACCGTTATCAGCGGCGAAAAGTCCAGCAGCTTTTCGATCTTTCTCAAAGCCACCTGTCCGCCACCTACCACAAGGCATGGCATATTCTTAATGTTCGCAAAAAAAGGAAAGTAAGGCATCATAATTCTCCGTATTCTTTTATTATATCTATCACTTTGCTGAAAGCCTGTGAGTCAAGTTCCGACTTTAGCCTGAAAAAAAGCTCCTTTGCCGAAACCTCACTAAGCCTCTTGTCAAGCCCCTCGAACTGCGGAAGAAAATCATGGAACATAAGCTGCTTTTCAAGCTCGTCAGTTTCCTCGTCTATGATAAGTTTCGACCGCTCCACACTGTCAAGCTTTCGTGCATTGTTCTCTTTCGCAAGCTCTGTGAAAAAGTCCATGTCAATAAGCCTTGCCCCCGTGAGCCTTTTCACCGCAGGGTCGATATCTCTCGGCACAGCAAGATCAATAAAAAGCCTGTCCGCAGCATTTTCAAGCATATCCGCCGTGATAGTGTAGTGCGGACTTGACGTCGCCGAAATTATGCAATCACATTCGCCAATGCGTTGATATCTCTTTTCATAGGGTATAAGTTCAAGCTTAGGGTCGTCCGAAATATACTCAAGAGCGTTCTTGTGAGAACGTGCCGTTGCAAGCACCGTTACGTTTTTGTATGAAAGAAGATTTTTCAAGACCAGCGAACCTATCTCACCGCTCGCTCCCAAAAGCATTACCTTTACATCATCTTTGTAGTGTGCAGCCTCTTTTGCCGCAAGAGTAGCCGTTGAAACAGACGTCTTTGACAGCTCTGTCTGCGTCTTTATCTTCTTCGCACAAGCGATAGCCCCCTGAAAGATCATGTTCACATCAGAAGAAAGCACTATCCGCTCCCTAGAAAAATCATATGCACGGCGGAGCTGACCCAGTATCTCGTCCTCCCCGATAACAAGGGATTCTATACCGCAGGCAACGCTGTAAAGCCTTTTTATAGCAGTTCGACCGGTGAATATCATGACTTTGCGTTTTAACTGTGCGACCTCCACTCCGCTGTGACTGCAAAGCAGCCTTATGCCCTCCTCAGGCGTTCCGCAGAAGTAAAGCTCCGTCCTGTTGCAGGTACAAATGAGTACAGGCGAAAGGTCCTTTACGTCAAAAAGCAGCTTTTCACACTGACTGCTGTCAAATGTGAAAAGGCTGCGAAAAGACTGTCCGCAAAGCTTGTGATTTATGCTTATGCAGGTGAAATTCTTCATTTCTCTGTGCTATCTCCTGTCTTTTCAGGATAAAGTGCGTCATAGTCCAGCTTAGTGAACCTGTGATATGTTATGCCGCCCAAGTCGTCCTGTAAACAGTATCGGCAGCCGTCAGGCTTTCCGTCAGGAAAATATGCGAGCAGGTCAAATTCATCATCAGGTGCAGCAGTTATTACCGCATTGTCGTTGTATTTTCTGAATATTTCCGCCGCACGTTCAAGAGAGCACCCCTCTTTTACCGCACCGATAAATTCAACAAGGAACGGACTCGCCTCCACCTTTTCGTCAATGGCTCTCACGCTCTCCTCCGATACCGTAACAGCTATCCTGCCGTCCTGTGCAAGACTGGCTGTGCAGGAAAGTATCTCGCTCTTGTATTCGCCTATGGCTCTTATCATTTCCTCCGCCGTGAGTTCTCCTCCCGTTATTGCGTTAAGAGAATCAAGAGGATAGAAAAGCGTCACCGCATTAGGCGTAAACCCCAGCTTTATCTGCGACTCCTTTATAGTATCAGTTATATTCTGCTCAAGCTTTGTAAGCTCTGTCATGAAAATTCTCCTTTATACATAATTCCTATAGGCTTTGTATGCTTTAATGATATCACATATTTCTCAGGTTGTCAACTGTGAGCCTTCGCCTATGTATTTTTTCAGTGCACCGATATAAAATTCCGTCAGTGGATTGGAAAGCACTTTTTTGTGCGTCAGAATACCTATCCGCATGGAGCTTTCCGCCTCAAGAGGTACAGCCACAATGTCGCTGCCGTTAAGATCTTCGTCAATAACGCCGCTGCAAATAGTGTAACCGTTAAGACCGATAAGAAGATTAAAAAGCGTCGCACGGTCACGAACACGGATATTTTTGCGGCGTCTTATAGTGCTTAGTATCTCCTCTGAGTAGTAAAAAGAGTTGTATTCCCCCTGCTCGAAGGACAAATAAGGGTAAGCCTGTAAGTCCTCAAGCGTTACCGACTTTTTCTTCGCCAGCGGATTTGCAGACCCTACAAAAACGTGTGGCTTTGCCGAAAAAAGCTCCGTGAATTTCAGCTCTTTCGCCTTTATCTCCTTTGATAGCACAGGCTCGTTGAAATCGTTGAGATAAAGTATCCCAAGTTCGCTCTTCATTCTCGCCACGTCCTCGATTATCTCGTGGGTCTGGGTCTCACGGATACTGAAATCATATTCATCTCCGCCAAACTGCTTTATAAGGTCAACAAAAGCGTTCACCGCAAAGGAGTAATGCTGCGTTGATACACAAAATTGCCTCTTGCCGTGATTCTTTCCGCAGTATTTCTCTTCAAGCAAACTTGCCTGTTCAAGCACCTGCCTTGCATATCCCAAAAAGACCTCGCCGTCTTTTGATACCGTTATGCCCTTGTTGGTGCGTATGAATATGGTGATGTTCATTTCTTTTTCAAGCTCACGGATAGCGTTTGTAAGACTAGGCTGTGAGATAAAAAGCGACTGTGCAGCCTCGCTGACAGTGCCCTTTTCAGCCGTCGCCACCACATATCTAAGCTGCTGTAAGGTCATAGCTCCACCCCTTTTTCAAAACTACTCCTTTATTATATAGTGTATTTGTGAAATTTTCAACCGAAACAGGTCATACAAAAAACACGCCCCATAAGGAGCGTGCTCTTTCCATTTATAACCCCCATATATATCAAATTCCTGATATCCTCAAGATATTTCTGCTCATCTTCCTCAAAAATATCCTTATCCCCCAGGCCGAACACCTTCTGCACAACTTGCCGCAACGCCGTTTTCATCAAAGCATATGAAAAATAAAACCTCGTCCGACGAGCCTAAAAACCCCGTTTTCTTTTCCTTTATGGTGTATCCGCACTTGCTGTTCCTGTATAGACCATCTTCCCCAGCCTCACCGATAACGCAGTCAAAATCCCCGTTCTCGTCTACTATCTCCGCCGAAGTCTTGCCAATAAAGTCCTCAGTGTCATATCCCGACGAGCAGCCTGCAAGTGTAAGCGTGAAAATAATCGCCGCCAAAAGTGCCGCAGCATATCTTCTCATAACTTTTCCACCACCTGATTTTTCACTAGATTTTCCCTTATCATATCATACGCCCCTGAATTTGTCAATAAAACAAAAAAAGCCCGCATAAAAATGCGAGCTTTTTGGTGGGAGAAGGTGGATTCGAACCACCGAAGCTAGAAGCAACAGATTTACAGTCTGCCCCCTTTGGCCACTCGGGAACTCTTCCGTATTCACTTCGTTGAGATTGGAAAAAACTGGAGCTGGTGGACGGATTCGAACCCCCGACCTGCTGATTACAAATCAGCTGCTCTACCAGCTGAGCTACACCAGCGTCTCAACGCTCGACTAATATATCACAAATCGGGCGTTGAGTCAAGAGTAAAATCAAAAAAAGTCAAAAAAGTCTGTCAATTCCCGCTTCTGAGCAACTCCGTTAGAACCGCAGCCGAATTCTTTGCGGCAAGGGCGATAAAATTTGAATAATCCATAAAAGATGATCCGTCCGCCGCGTCGGATATGGCGCGGATAACGCAGAACGGAACTCTGTTCACATAGCAGACCTGACCTATCGCAGCGCCCTCCATTTCGCAGGCCAAGGCGCCGAAGGTCTCCGAAATATATTCCTTCTTCTCCGCGGTGTTGACAAAGCAGTCGCCCGAGGCTATCTTGCCCTTGACGCAGATGATATTGCCTACTTCCCTCGCCGCGGCGCAGATTTTTTCGGCAAGCTCTCCGTCGGCGGGGATATCGACTATATTTATGACCGATATCATGCCCACAGGGTCGCCCAGCGGGCTCGTGTCCATGTCGTGCTCAACGACATAATCGCTGACTACTATATCGCCTATATTGAGGCTCGTGCTCAGGCTTCCGGCGACGCCCGTGTTTACTATCCTGTCGGGGGAATAGAGCAAGATCATAGTCTGAGCGCACATCGCCGCGAACACCTTGCCTATTCCGCAAACAGCGGTAACTACCTCGCGTCCATAGAGCGTGCCGCTCGTGAACTCGATTCCGCTGACTGTTTTTGTCTGTTTGTTCTCCATCTGCGCGTTGAGCGCCTCTATCTCGATTTCCTTCGCTCCGATTATTCCTGTCATAGCTGTCTCCCCTTATTCTGTCGGATATTTGAAATTCTGCTCGCGGCTCTCGAGCTGCTCAAGATAACGAGCCGCCTCTTTGTGCGCCGCCTCGATGCTGAGTTCTTTATAGTTGCCGCACTCCTTGCGCGATGCGCCGAACATCTCCGGCGCATCTGTTGTTTTTCTCAGCGCCTCTTTGACTTTTTCGAGCGCGCGCTCATGGTTCTGCGAGCGCATGAGCAGATAGAAGCCCGTGCGGCAGCCCATCGGCCCGAAATATATAACATCCTCCGCCGCGTCCGAATTGCGCAGGAACGTTGCGAGCATATGCTCCATAGAGTGCATGGTGACATTGTCCATATAGTCGCCGCAGTTCGGCTTGCGGGTGCGAAGATCGTATGTCGTTATGTCGCCGTCGATACGCGAGACGTACATCCCCGGAACTATATAGTCGTGGTCGACGGAAAAGCTGGTTATTCGCTGCATAAAAAAAGGCCTCCTTTTCTCAGGCAGATGAAATTATACCACACGTTGCCCGTATATTCAATGTATATAATCGCCCGAAGCGGTAAAAATAAATCTAAAGTAGGGCTTTAAACGGGAATCTTCTTTTTTTGAGGACATCGCGGCCGAGCTTATCGCAAAAAGACTCGAAATTTTTACCAAACGATATTTTTCTGTTGACTGTTGACGCACATTCGTGTAGAATGATGGAGCAGTACATTTTACACAGATTTTACAATAGAACTCTGAAAAGAGTTGTTTAATTACGCGAAAGCTTGAGAAGCTCCGCCCTGCCCTTTTCCCGGGACAAAAAAGGCTCGGCTTTCCCTGTTCGGGTGAACCATGAAAAGAAACGATAAAATAACAGTTATAACCTGCGCGGCGGCATTCACTCTGAATGTCGCTCTGTTTTCCGTTAAGCTCTATGTCGGTCTGAGCGCAAACAGCATCAGCATATATTCGGACGCCGTGAACAATATGTTCGACAGCCTGTCGGGACTTGCGGCGTTTATTTGCTTTGCCGCCCTGCTGAGCTCGACGAGCGAGGCTGCGCGCGCGATAATCAAAAAGTCCGAGCAGTTTTTCTCGTTCGTGATGTCGGTGATAATACTTCTTACCGGCCTTTATTTCGCATATAATTCGCTCGAGAGACTGTTCTATCCCACGCCTATATCATATCTCACGCACTATCTCGTGCTGCTGCTTATAACAGTAGCCGTGAAGCTCGTTATGTTCTTCGCCTACCGCGGCGTTTACCGCGTCACGGGCTCACCGATAATAAAAGTCATGGCGGCGGACAGCATCCTCGACTTCTTCATTACCCTCGCCACCGTAATGAGCCTCACCGTGTCGCAGTATGCCGAGTTCGCTGTAGACGCGGTGTTCGGCATAGTTATAAGCATAGCGCTCATTATCTCCGCGCTGAAGCTCGCCAAGAAATCCGGCGCCGTCATGCTCGACTTTGTAGGGAGCGAAAAACGCGAGGAGACAGAGAAAATATTTTCGTCGCTCGGCGTTGAGGTCGAATATATCACCTACCGCCGCACTGGGACGGAGACCGAGGCATTTGTAAAGCCCGTATTCCCCGAAAACTCGGACGAGGACAAAATAACGCAAACGCTCGTCACTGCCTGCAAAGAAAAAGGCGTGACCCTGCACATATTAAAGATCTGAGGAGTCATGAAAGGAGAAAAAAATGAAAGAAAAGAAGCAA
>OHLI01000420.1_pt1 | contig 25938 bp, 13 predicted proteins | sample 1569051 | NCBI WGS metagenome assembly OHLI01 (sample SAMEA3879561, study PRJEB24766) | human gut metagenome | biome: human-associated habitat; feature: feces | place: USA | collected 1985/1987
GGAAAAAACAAGCAATTTTAAACATTTTTATCGTCGGATGAGGAATTTATCGCGAAAAACGTCGTTGTCTCTTCTAGGTGCCTTATTCGCCGTTATTTTTGATAGGCTGAACGTTCACTCCTTTGTGGGATTTGTCGATAAAACTGAAATTTTCATTTTTCAGTTTCACAAAATAGGTTTTGTTTTCAATTTCGAGATCGCCACGATAAAAAATTTTGGCATGGCGTTGCGTGCGCGAGCCAACTTCCATATATGTGATGTCATAAAAATTAAAGCCCAAAAGATTTAGGCACGGATTGATGTAATAAAGCGAGTTGTTAATGTAAACAACGCCTATCATTATCAAAATTGCAACATAAATACAAAAGGCGCTGACGAGAGAAAGGTCAAGCGGGATTGCGAAAAACACAAAGAGCGAAAAATAGCCCAAAAAGTGTTGGTCGGTAATGTTGTGCTTTGACAAAATCACAATTTCAATCGACTTGTCTTTGTTGAATTTTATATTCCACACAAGCCCCCACACGCTGGCAATCATAAGCAGCAAAAGCGTCGCCAGATTAATGGAGTTAAGCACGTTAAAAGTCAGGTTGTGATTTAATAATTCAACCACAAGTTTTAGCAGCACTAAAAAATACATAGGCATGAATGCGCTTATATAAAGCAGCAAGTTTTTAAAAAATTTCATAAAAATATTATGCTGTTTTTGCTGCGTTTTTAATCGCCATGTCATTTTTTTTAAAAAAATTTTCTTTTAATTTAATTGCAAGTGTGATATATTGGGCTTGAGGAGAACCTTATGAAAGAAAGAAAAAGAAAACCTTGGTGGGCAAGATTTCTTTTGTGGATTCTAGGAATTGTAATAACGACGGGCTTGTCTTTTGGTTGCGCTTGCATATTCTTAAAGGTTAAATATGACATCAGCGTCTTTGCAACAATATCGCAAATTAAAACATTAAACCAAACAGTTAATGAAGAAAAAAGATTTGACAACATCATCACAGAGGAAGACAAAGCGTCGGCTCAAGCGTCAATCAACACTCAGCTTGAAAACCTTATCACGCATTCGGCAGAAGATGGATATAAAATATCTCCAACCGTTTCAAATATGAAAGGCACATTAAAACTGACTGACAAACAAGTGGGCGCACTTTTAAAAATTATTTTAGAATCTAGCAACAGTCCAAAAGTAAATATCGGCGGCAACGAACTTGGTTTTGACATTTTACAAGTTAAATTCAGCGAAGTCGAAACAAACGTAAAATCAGACGTCAACATCGTCGCAAAAATTGACGCATCTTCACTCAAAGAAAAGTTTAGTTCATTCCCGCTCAACATCATTGGCAAACGTATCCCATCAACCCTTTATGTTTCAGCAACCGTAACAATCCAAAAAGGCGAAAGCCCATTTACCTATACTCTTACAGGTAAAAGCCTTGAAATAAACAACCTTGACGCAAAGCAGACAGAAAGCTTTATAAAAACAATCGACACTTTCTTAAAATGTGGCGACGCGAAAACTTTGTGCGAAAGCATTGCAAAGCCATTCATTGACGGCTTAATTGGAACAGAAGAAAACAAAGGCTTCGCTCTCACTTTAAAAGGTGTTGGCGCAACCGATTTCAATTTTGAAACCACAGACGGCGTAAATTATTTTGTAGTTGAAAAAACAGTTGCCTAAAAGTCTCAATTAAAATTAAAAACATAAATGCTGCATCATTTCACGCAAAATTTTATAAACGAACTCAAAACAACAAAAAAGCGAGATTTTCTCGCTTTTTTATTTATTTTTATATGGTTATTTTCTTTTAATGTTTTAATTATTTATTTTCATTAAAAATATCAAGTTTAAACCCGTCCATTTTTTTGATTGCGTCAAAATAGAATTTATGGAGTTTTGGTTTGTCAACACCGACAACAAGTTCGATGTTGCTGTCCTTGACTTGGTGAATTGTTGTTTTGCCGGGTTCTTCAACTAAATCGACATCAATTTTAATTTTCGCGGTTTTGAAAAATTCTGGATTGCGGCAAGCAAGCACTGCACACGTGTCGTTTGTTGCGACGCGCTTATCTTCATAAAATCTTTCCCAATATCCGCTATACATTGTTGAAAGAAATTTTCCCGTGTCGTTTATTTTTGCCATATCATAAACTTGTTGTTCAGTAAAGTTTGCCATTTCTCTTCCGGCCTTTGAAGGAACGATAGTCATAGGGATTCCGCTTTGAGTTGTGATTTTAAACGCTTCGGGATCGCTTGAAACATTAAATGAAAGGTGAGTAATCCACCTGTCTCCCCCCTCTTCATATCCATTGAGTGAACAGCCTTCACAATAAATATGCGAAATCATTCCCACAACGTCGGGGTGTTTTGTGATAAGATTGCCAATGTTGGTTTGTGGACCTAAAACGATAAGACTGATGTCGTTTTTATTTTTCTTGATTGCCTCATAAAGTTGTTCAACAACGTCATCACTTACAGGTTTTAAAGCAACCGTTTCCGGTGGAACATATCCGCCCATTCCAAATTTTTGGTGCATGTATGTTGCATTTTTTGGTTCACGAACCATTGGTCTTGCCGCCCCGCGAACAAGTGGAATATCTGTTCTTTTAAAAAGTTCCAACAAATGCAAAGCGTTACGAGTTGTCATGTCGATTCCGACATTCCCACTTACTGTGCTGATAAGCACAATATCCAATTTTTCGTCATAAAGCGAAAGAATAATTGCGGCGCTGTCGTCTACGCCAGGGTCTGTATCAATAATTACTTTTTGTTTTTCCATTTCAGCTCCCGTCTAGTCAGTATATTTTTTATTTTTATTAAACGTGTAAATTTTACCATTTTTTTATTAAAAAAACAAGAAAAACACTAAAATATGTTTACATTTTGCAAAATATTTGCTATACTAACGGCAGTCTTAACTAATGCACCCATAGTGAAATGGATATCACGAAAGTCTACGGAACTTTTATTTCAGGTTCGAGCCCTGATGGGTGCACCAAAAAACTCAGCACTTTTGCTGAATTTTTTATTGCTAAAAAAGAAAATGCAAAACCTATCGTTTTGCATTTTTGCTTGGTTTATAAATTTTTATTTTACTTCAAATGTTAAAGTGATGTCGCCTGAACCTAATGCTTGGTTGTCAGAACGCCACCATTGGAAGTTATCTTTATCTAAAAGGCCGATTACAAATGTGTAAATTCCTTTTTCTTTAACTGTTGCAAGCACGCCGTCATCGTCTAATGTTGTTCTCTCGCCGTTGATCAAAACCACATTGCCAATTCCATAATCTTTAATTTTAATTTCGTGATTTTGGCCGTCGTAAGTGATTTCTGTTTCAATCAAATTTGGCAAGTAAACATTGCCTTTTTTAATTGAGCCTTCAAGGTCGATTGTGCTAACGTTTAATGTTTCATAAACTTCAACGCCATCAACTTTGTCAGGAACGAAAATAACTTGTCTTAATCCTGTTGAGTTTGAGTTTACCATTTCAGTTGGGTCAGTCCATTCAAATCTTCCTTCGACTTCTTCGTCTGCCCAGTTTGTAATTGTGCAGCCCGCATTGATTGCAACTTCGCCAAGTTGGATATCTCCCATTTTCCCATAATAGTTGTATTCATATGATGCCGATGCTTTTTCCTTAAAATTATATGTCAACACACCTTTTTCAACCGTTACAAGGTGGCTTATTTTTGTATATCCAGAAGCATAGTTACCATGCGCTGGAATGAAAGCATAAAAATAATATTGACCAGGTTTAAGTCTCATGTTTTTATAATAAGGTTCTGAAGCATTCTCCATTTCAGATTCTAAATTTGCTGAGTTTAATGCGTTGTCATAATCTTGTTTCAATATTACAAAAATGGTATGCGACACACTTTCGTCTAAACTATTAACTGACACATCAACGCTATTTTCATGGCTGTATTGCCATGAATAAAGTGAAACATACATCGAATATGGCAATTCGGTTGATGCTTTGATTACTGAATAAACCTTCATTTTCATACCCTGATATTCAAGGTTAATATAATATGTTCCAACATTATAAACTGGAGAATAAAATGATAATGCATCAATCTCGACAGGGTCGGCACCGTCTTGATAAGCATATGTTATCCTGCATTGACTAAAATCAACAAATTTCTTTGAATTATTGCTATAATTTGCATATATTTTAAATTCCCATTTTGGGCTTTCTTTCCCAAAAGTATATTCCCCATATTCTACAAAGTTCTCACCCGTAACAATATCGTTAATGATTACACCATTTTTCTCTATACTAAGTCCGATAAGCTGAGGCTTTTCTGCGCCGCAACCTGCCAAACAAACAGCAGCGGGAACAAACAATGCCGCACTTAATGCGATAGCCGCACCAATCATAAGTTTTTTACTTTTCATAAAATCTCCCCCCCCAGACAAGTTTTTTAGCTCATCTAAAATAAGTATATCACATTTTATGAAATTTTTCATAATATTTTAATGTTGTCCAAAATATTAAAAGCTGAAAGTAATGGCGAAACAACAAAAAATAAACGATAACAACAAAAAACGACTTAAATTAAGTCGTTTTTTTATTCTTCTTCTTTTCTAAAATGTTTGTAAATTTCTATAGCCAACGCCTCATGAATCCCAGGCACTATCATAAGTTCTTCAACGCTTGCCTTTTTTATTTGTTCAACATTTTCAAATGCCGTCAAAAGCGCTTGCGCCTTTTTAGGGCCAAGCCCAGGTATATCTTCCAAAAGCGAATGTGTTTGTTGTTTGCCGCGCGTTTGCCTATGGAAAGTAATGGCAAATCTATGCGCTTCATCTCTTATGCGTTGCAAAAGTTTAAGTTCGGCGCTGTGTGGTTTAAGCAAAATTGGTTCGCTTTGTCCAGGAACAAAAACTTCTTCAATTCTTTTTGCAAGCGAAATCATAGGAATATCAAGGCCGCTTTCATGCAAAATTTCTTGGCATGACGAAAGTTGTCCCTTCCCTCCGTCGATTACAAGCAGATCTGGCGTTTCTTTAAAACTTTCTCCATCTCCGCTTTTAAGTCTTGCGAGTCGCCTTTTTAACGTTTCTTGCAGCGAAGCAAAGTCGTTTGAACCCTTTACAGTTTTAATTATAAATTTGCGATAATCTTTTTTTGAAGGCTCGCCTGCTTTAAAAACAACCATCGACGCAACCTTGTTTGTTCCGCTGATATGCGAAATATCATAGCACTCCATTCGCATTGGGAGTCTTGGCAGTCCAAGCGTCTGTTGCAATTTTTCAAGTGCGCCAAAAGTATTTGAAAATTTAATCTTCTCTTTTTCTATGTGTTTTTCCAAATAATCTTTGGCATTAGCCTCCGCCATTTTTAATAGCGACAAATTGATGCCTTTGGGATTGGTTATGATTTTCGTCTTCTTGCCCAGTTGTTCAAACAACATCTCTTCGTCCTCTACGGTGTGGCTGACCACGATTTCATTTGGAACGATCATATTTTGATAATATTGCAGCAAAAAGTTGAACATTGTTTGCCCTTCTTCAATGCTGGCATCTTCAGTAGGATAATTCATCACGCCCAAAATTTTCCCGCCGCGCACAACCATAGCCGTAAGCACGCCGTTAAGCCCATCTGAAAAATAAGCAAAAACGTCTTTATCAACGTCTTTTGGCATGTTCGCCACAACACGTTGTTTAAGTTTTTCAACCATCTTTAATCTGTCGCGATACATAAGCGCACTTTCAAAATTTTCGTTGTCGGCGGCCTGCTTCATTTTCTGAGTCAAAACTTGCTCGATTTCATCATCGTTGCCGCTTAAAAAGTTGATTGCTTTTTTAAGTCTCTGCGCATATTCTTCTCGCGAAACTTGTTTCGTGCACGGCGCGCTGCACAGTCCCAAGAAAAAGTTAAGACACTCACGTTTTGCGCGTGACGTGTCCGTGATTTTATTATTGCAAGTTCTAAGTCCAAACGCGCTGTTTGCGGTTTTTACAATTTCACCTGCATTCAACCCCGCAAAATATGGCCCAAAATATTTGTAACCTTTTTTGCCCACCTTGCGCAATATTTGCAATTTCGGAAAAGGCTCATTCATGTTGATCGCAATGTAAGGAAATGCCTTCCCGTCTTTAAGCAAAATGTTGTAGTGCGGTTGATATTTTTTAATCAAATTACTTTCGAGTGCCAAAGCATCGCGCTCTGAGGCAGTGATAAAATATTCAAAGTCGTCAACATTGTCAACCATCGCTTGAACTTTGATAGGTTTTGGTGAATTTCTAAAATATTGACTTACGCGATTTTTCAACACTTTTGCCTTGCCAACATAAATGACAGTGCCGTTTGAATTTCTCATTACATATACGCCACTTGACAAAGGCAACATTTTTAATTTTCGCGCAATTCTATCGTTCATTTTTTACGTAACTATAAATTTCGTTTGCGATGTCATCAACGCTTCGAATTTGGTCACCCTTAAAGCAATCAATTTCGGTAAACGAACATTCTTTCGCAAGTTTCTTATATGTTTTTTCCGCATTTAAAAGATAATTAACATCTTTTTCGTGATCATCTTCGCGTTCTTTGCGGTTTTGTTTCAAAATCTTAACAAGATCGACAGGTAAATATAAAAAGAACGCTATGTCAGGTTTCGGAAGTTTAAGCAGGTCAAATTCAAGTTTTGAAATAAAGTTGAAAAACTCGTCCTGCTCGCTTTCTTTAAGTTTGCAACCCTGATGCGCCATGTTTGAATAAATGTAACGATCCAAAATGACATAATCGTTATTTTTAAGCGCATCTTCAATAATCTTTTCGTTGTATTTTCGATCGGCTGCAAAATAAAGCGAGGCCACATATGGATCTACATGAGAAGCGCCTTCTTCAAAATATGAATTATTGTCTTTGCCAAGATAAGGTCTGCCAACAATTCGCCCTGTTGGAGAAGAATAGAAAGGAAAAGAATATTTAGCAACAGTTTTACCCTCTTTTCTCAATCTTTCCGCCAAAATATTAGATTGCGTCTCTTTTCCTGAACAATCCACACCCTCAATAGTGATCAGCATAATAAACCTCGCTAAAACTTAAAATTTATTTAATAATTGTTGTTCCGTCAAAGATTCTTGTTCGCCCGTGCTCATGTTTTTTAATGCAAACACACCATTTTTAACTTCGTCTTCACCCATGATAAGAGCATAGCTTGCACGCTTGCGATTTGCTTCTTTCATCTTTGACTTAAAACTTTTGTTTTCGGCAAACACTTCTGCCTTAACTCCATTTGCTTGCAGTTTAGCGCAAGTATTCAAGCAGTCAAGCAAAGTGTCACCCAATGGGATTATTGCCACTTGCGTAGCAGATTTAACTTCGTCGCCGAAATATCCGCTTTGGTCAAGATAATCAAACAATCTGCTCATCCCAATGCTCATTCCAACGCCAGGGAGTTTGCGATCTGTAAAGTATTCGGCAAGGTTTTCATATCTGCCGCCGCCACCTATAGCACTTGTGCAGCCGTCAATAAATCCTTCAAAAACTGTTCCTGTGTAATAATTATGTCCACGAATGATTCCAAAATCCAACACAAAATCATCTTCGCTAAGGCCCATTGCTCGCGCATAAGTTAAAACGCTTTTAAGTTCGTTAAGCCCGCAGATAAATTCTTCATCGTTTGAAAGACGACTCGCTTTTTCAATCGCGTCTTCATAGCCTGATATTTTGGTGAGTTCAATCAATTTTGCTGCATCAGTTTTGGAGCAGCCAAGTTCTAAAAGTTGTTCTTCAACATTTTGATTGCCAATCTTGTCAAGCTTATCCATAATGATTGCAGCATCACCAAACTTTTCTTCAAGTCCAAGAGCTTTTGCAAGTCCAAACAGAACCTTGCGGTTGCTTACTTTAACTTGTCCTTTAAGATTAAACTCATCAAAAACATCTTTATACAGTTTTATACACTCCGCATCATTCACAAGTGAAAGTTCGCCATCACCAATCACGTCTGCGTCACATTGATAAAATTCTCTAAATCTTCCCTTTTGAGGACGCTCTCCGCGATAAACTTTTCCTATTTGGAAACGCTTAAAAGGAAACGCGAGCGTGTTTTCATTTGCAGCCACAAAACGAGCAAGTGGAACGGTCAAGTCATATCTAAGGCAGGCATCTGTAGAACCTTTTGTAAAACGATAAACCTCTTTGTCTACATCGCCGCCACTTTTAGCAAGCAAAATCTCAGAAAGTTCCATTGCAGGAGTATCAAGCGGCATGAAACAATGTTTGGCAAAAACAGATTTAATTTTGTCAATCATTTCTTCAAAAAGCATTTCTTTTTCGGGCTCAAGTTCCCAAAATCCCGCCAACTTTCTAGGCATAATTTTATTGTTCATTTTTGTGTCCTTTTATCGAGATAAGTTTATCGCATACAAAAAAAATTGTCAATCGTTTAAACTTTGACAATTTCTTATTTGAAATACATATATGCAATGTTTTCCATAAATAAATTTTATATCAATTTTCGCTTTTTACTTTTTCGGCAAAGCACATTAAAATCAAATCGCGTTTACAACGCCTTTTTAAAGTTCTGTGATTTTAGGACAATTAAACGTAACGAAATCTTTTGCGTCCGCAAACATATTTAAAAGCAACCTATAAAATTTTATATTGTTTTTAAGTCTCTCAAACGAAGAGAAAAAGTTATCGCAAGGAGCGACATGCTTGCTTGCAAGGGCATTCGCGACGCAGCAGAATCTTTTGCTGCAGCGCCAGTTGTTTGAAAATAACATATTAGTTTTTATATGATTTTTATGTCTTTCAAACGAAGAGAAAAAGTTATCGCGAGGAGCGACATGCTTGCTTGCAAGGGCATTCGCGACGAAGCGAAATCTTTTGCACTTTAGCGGCTGCTTGAAAGCAGTCGTTCATGCTGGTAGCATGCAAAAATCGCAGATTTTAAAGTGCAAAAGTTATCCACATTTCCACATGTAAATATTTATGCAAAACGGCTTATTTTTATGCATTATGACGGTTTATGGGGTCTGTGTGGGCAATTTGGGATAAGTTATCCACATTTCCACATTAAATTTGTAGCAAAATCGCTATTTGCCTTTATTTTGGTTTTAGGTTTTTATGCTTTTTTAACGTGTGATAGTCAATTTGTTTCTATCACGTTTTACTTTATGCTCCACCCCTCCGCCATTATGGCATAATTATTAGTCGTTTTTTGTATATTCATGCCTTTTTAAGAATTTTGATTTCTTGCCTTCATAAAGGATATCAAGTTCATGCAAGGCTCTTGTCGAAGCGACATAAAGCATATTTCTGTCGAGTGGTGAATGATAATTTGCTTCATCTACAAACGGAATTATCACATAATCAAATTCAATTCCCTTTGAAGTTGAAGCTGTCGTAACTACAAGTGGATAGTCAAAACTTTCATCTGAACCAACGATAACTTCAAACTTAACCTTATCTTTTAACATATTTGAAACGCGCGCCACTTCTTCGCTGGTCTTGCAAACTATGGCAGTATGAGTAAATTTTCCCTCCGCCTCTTTGATAAGTTTAAGCAATGCTTCTTCGGTTGAGTTTGTGCGAATGATTCTTGGCTCTTTCCCTTCACGGTTAAAATTAACAACGCCTTTAAGCCCAATCAGATTTTCGCTGAATTGTGAAATCTGACGGGTTGCGCGATATGTTTTGTTAAGCACGATTGTCTTTGCTTTCAAAAATCTTGCAAGTTCTATGAGATATTTCTTTGACAGCGTTTTTTCAATACACTGATTGATATCCCCTAAAATAATTTTTGGACAATCCCAAATGCGATTGAAGAAATAAAAGTGCATTGGAGAAAAATCTTGCATTTCATCAATAATCACATATTTAATCCCATATTCATGGCTTAACCCTTGCGTATATTCTTTAATAACAAGCAAAGCCGCCGCATCTTCATACGGCACAGTATCAAAAGCGGGTTGGCTGAGCCCCATTCTTGCATAAAAAACGTTGCAAATTTTGTAAATGTCGTCAATAGGGAAAAACTTGTAAAGCATGCTTTTAAAACGTGGCTTTATAAGTTCGCTCTCTTCTGCCCTGAGACCAAATCTCTCAATAAGATAGTCTGTCATGTAATCAATACGCTTGTTAACAGGCAACGAGCCAAACACTTCAAAATACAAGTGCATCATTTCATCGCGCGTAAAGGTGAATGCATTATATGAGTTTACGTCCGCATCTTTTGGTTTAAATACCAAGTCTTTTGGATCAAAAAGCGAAGCATATGATTTATTTAAAAATTCAAGTAAATCGTTCAAAAACTCAAACGATGCCTTATAAGCAATTTCATTAAGTTTTGTCTGATTTTTGTTTGCGTAAATTTCATCAATAAGTTTTTCTCGCGGTTGAATCTTCTTTTTTAGTTCGGTCTTTGCAATATGTGAGAAGGTCATTTCAATAACATTATCTTCGCCAAGTTCTGGCAGAACTTCACTTACATAACTTGAAAAAAGATTTGAAGGAGACAAAATCAAAACGTCATTGCTGTTAAAGTCGTTTTTATGTTTGAAAAGCAAATATCCTGCCCTATGTAATGCAATGCTTGTCTTTCCCGAGCCAGCCACACCCTGAACTAAAATCGTTCTGAATTTTTCTTCACGTATGATAGCGTTTTGCTCTTTTTGAATTGTCGAAACAATTTCTTGCATTTTGGTTGAAGAATTTTTGCTTAGCACTTGTTGCAAAATTTCGTCGTTTATGTTTTGTTTTGTGTCAACGTAATAATTCAACTTGCCATCAGAAATCCCAAATTGGCGTTTAAGCGTAATCTTGCCTTTTACTTCGCCATCTGGTGATTCATATTCGGCATCGCCCTCGTCATAATCATAATAAAGGCTGCTGATAGGCGCGCGCCAATCGCAAACGTATTGTTTGTTTGAATCAGAAATATGTGAAAGACCTATGTATATTTTTTGGTCTGTTCCAAGTTGATTGTCATGAAAATCTACTCTTGCAAAATATGGCCTTGGTTTTTGTTTTTTAAGTGATTCGATGCGTTTTGACAAAAGTTCAATTTGATTTTCGGTCTCAGCCAGCGTCGTTTTATAGCGTGACATCATAACTGCATCGTCTTCATAAAATGAAGATGTAAACTCGGATTTGGTTTTGTCAAAGAAGTCCTGCTGTCCATCTCTTTCTTCTGTTAGCAGTTTGACATTCTCGTCAATAGCTTCTTCAACTTGGGATAAATAGCGTTTTTCTTCCTGCATTTTCATCCTCCCTAAAAATAAACTGTGCTATTATATCATTTTTTTTAAAAATTTGCAAGCATGTTTAAATAACAAATGGCATGTGATTTGATTAAGTTGATTTTAAAAAGAAAAATGATTATACTATTCTTATATAAGTGAGGTTTATATGAAAAAACACCAAAAGATTTTTGCTGCGCTATTTATGGCGATTTTAATTCCATGTCTCACGCTGCTCATGTCGGCATGTGGAATCGACACGACCTACGTTTCTCCAATCGTTTCGGTTGACAAAATAACAACATCCGACATTGAAGAAGCCACCAACAAAGCGGTTTTAAGCGTAGTAAGCATTTACACCGAAGGCAACACTCTCACTTCGTCCGGCTTTGGCTCGACCACCAGCCAAACGGTGTTCAGTGCCGGCGCAGGAATAATATATAAACTTGACAAAAATGCGGGCGACGCATATTTGGTAACCAACTATCACGTGGTTTACAACAAATCTTATACAACATCAAACCATATTGCAAAAAAGATTTACGCTGAAATTTATGGCAGCGAAGGCACAACTGCAACCGAACTCAGCGACGGCAGCGTAAGCATCACCTACGGTCAGCAAGTAATCGCCTGCGAATATGTGGGCGGCGCATTAAACTATGACATAGCGGTTTTAAAGATTTCAAACAGTGACATTATCAAAAACAGTTGCGTTCGTGCAGCGGACATAGCCACAAACCCAGCCCACCTTGGCGAAACAGCAATCGCAATCGGCAACCCACTCGGCATAGGCATCAGCGCGACAAAAGGAATCGTCAGCGTTGAATCAGAATACATTCAATATTCAGACTTTTACGATGTAGTAGTCAGATGTCTTCGCACAGACGCGCCAATCAATGGCGGCAACTCAGGCGGCGGCTTGTTTGATGAAAAAGCAAGATTGCTTGGCATAGTAAACGCCGGCATCAACGACGCGCAAAACATTGGCATGGCAATCCCAACCAACCTTGCAATCAACGTTGCAGACAACATCATTTACAACTATGAAAAAAGCGGATATTCTGGCGTGAAATTATACAACTTCGGCCTCACAACCGGCATTGCAAACAACAAAGCCGTATATGACGAAGAAACAAAACTCACATATATGAAAGAAGATATAATCGTGACGGAATCTTCTGGAATGGCACTCACTAGCGGACTTTTAGTTGGCGACAAGGTCGTATCCGTCCAACTTGGCGAAACAAAACTTGAACTCAGCCGCGAATTTGAACTTAACGAATTCTTTTTAAAAGTTCGTCCTGGCGACACGTTCCGGATTTCAGTAGTCAGAACCACCGGCATATACACCGCAACCGTAACCGCATCTTCATTAAACTATAAATCAGTTGCCTAACTCTTCTCCATTCACTACAAACAAAAAAACAGACCCAACGGTCTGTTTTTCATTGCTCTAATTTTTCTATTTTTTCTATTTTTTGATTATAAAGTTAATTTTGTAAGTCATGCCAAACGTTCCGCTCAGCAACCCTAAAAATCTATTTAGTTTCGCACCGAAATAATCGTCGTTAAATTCATCTTTTTTAAAATCAGGCGATGCAATTATGTCAAAGTTGTAACAATCATCTTCAATACGCAAATCTGTCCCTAAAATCGTTTTAAATACATGGTCATGCGCCATATTTTTTAAATCATAACGTCTTCTAGTAAAGTCCATTTTGTCTGCAATCGCTAAACATCTCGAAACGGGATCTAAAAAATCCTCTCTCTTTTTCCCGCCGTGGCTCGCAATAGCATTACACACAACATCAATCTCTTGCGGTTTTAAATCACTGTTTGCAAGAAATTCTCTTGCAATTTCACTGCCACTTGCCGCGTGTTCTTCTCTTCCTTTTATATAGCCCACATCATGCAAAGCACACGCAATATACAATAACTTTCTTTGTTGATTATTAAGATTGTAAAGATTTGCCAAACATTTAGCATACTCTATCACATGATTTACATGTTTAAATCCATGATTGACAGGAAAGTTCTTTTTCAGCTCTTCAATCTCTTTGTACGTTTCGTTGTAAAATTTTGATTTTTTTATATCTAAATAGTTCATTTTTGCCTCCTGTGGTTGTAAAAATCAATAAAGGCGCAATAAGCCAATTTTAAAGCAGCGGCGAAAGCATTCTATAAAACGCTTGCCCCATTTTGGTTAAAAGCGGAATCTTTTTAAAGTATGCTTCATCTGCGACAACTGAATTCATAAAATCTTCTTCCAAGAATTCAAGATATTTTTTCGTCAATTCTTCGCTATACATAATCGCCGTGCACTCAAAGTTAAGCCCAAACGAGCGGTTGTCAAGATTGCAACTTCCAATCGACAATTTGTTGTCGTCGACAAGCAGCGTTTTCGCGTGCAAAAATCCATTGTAAAAATAAATCTTAATGCCCACTTCCGCCATTTCTCTTGCATATGAAAGCGTTGGCAAATAAACGGCGCGCTTGTCAGGCTTTGCAGGCAACATAATTCGAACATCAACCCCACTCTTTTTCGCAATCGTAAGCGCCGACATAAACGCATCGTCAGGCACAAAATATGGAGTCTGCAAATAAACCCTTTTCTTTGCACTTACAATCATTTTAATGTAGGCTTCTTTAATCTTTTGTAACTCGCTGTCAGGTCCAGATGTCAGCACCTGCAAAGCGACGTCGCCCTTTGGTTCTGGCACAGGAAAATAAAATTTGAGATATTTTTCAACAGGCGTTTCATCTTTTTTAGCATAACGCCAATCATCCAAGAATATGTTTTGAAGTGGATACACGCCACTGCCTTCGATACGTATGCTTGCATCGCGCCAAGGTGAAAGTTTTTTCTTCATTCCCATATGGTCATCACGGATGTTTATTCCGCCCGTGTAAGCAATTTTGCCATCAATAACCGCAATCTTCCTGTGATTTCGATAGTTTACTTTCAAATTTATCGAACGAACGTGTAAGAAAGGTGGGAAAAATTCCGCAACTTCGCCACCGGCCTTTTCAAGTTTCTTGAAAAATCTGCGTGAGCTCTTCTTGCTTCCGATTGAGTCATAAATAAGTTTAACCTTCACTCCATCTTTCGCCTTTTTGATAAGAATGCCCATAATTTCTTTTCCAATCCTGTCGTTGGCGAAAATATAGTATTCAAGGTTGATCGATTTCTTAGCTTCTAAAAGGTCTTGTTTTAAAATAGCCATTTTCTCCATGCCATGGCAGAAGATTTTTACGTCGTTGCCAATACAAGGATAACCGCCCATGTCAAAGCAAAGTTTAACAAGTTCGGCGTCGCGACTTAAAACCTTAAGCCCAATAACTTCCGAAAAAGTTTTCAATCCTTTAATGTTTTTCAAAACGTCTTTTTCAGAAATTGCTTTCTTTTTAATCATGCTTTTGACACGATGGCTCAGCCCACTGCCCAGCAACATATAAAATACGAATCCGATAATAGGCAAGAATGTTAAAATCGCCATCCACGCCATGATAGTTTGTGGCTTCTTCTTTTCGAGAAAAACCATACCTATCAATAACAATAGGTTTACAATGCCAACTACGCCAAATCCTAAAAATACCCAAGAAATCCAATGCATAAAAATAGTATATACTTTTTTCAAAAAAATGCCAAAGCATTTTTTTGCTTTGACATCTTTGTTGTTAAGGATTTGAAGTATTTGTTGAGTCGGTCAGATAGATTCTAAGCTCTCCAAGAAGTTTCTTGTAATCTTTATTACCATACTTTTCGCCATTGAAGCTATCATTTGGTCCACCTGAAGCCTTAATCCAAATTCTGATCAAGATGTATTGGTTTTTGTTTAACTTATAATTAGCGCCTGTCACAATCGTTCCCTTTGTTTTTCCTGGTTCAGTATTATAAATAACCGCATCAGTAAAACTTGTTCCATCTTTACCAATTGTGAATTCAAGTGCGCTTAAATCAACATTTGCGCTATCTGTTAAAGCATACGATGTTCCTTGAGCGACTGTGCTTACGTTAGTTTCAGCTGGCGCCACTTTAACAGATTCATAAGTTTTGCCATTAGACAACGTTGCTCCATTAGCCCAATCTTCTAATTTAACAGTATAGCCAATATAATTATTATTTTCATCTCTTGCTTCTAATTGCTCCCAATCCGCTTGGGTCTTATAAATCTCTTTAACAACTTCTTGACCTAAGCCGTTGTCGAAGTAAGCATATTTAGGAGTCATAATAAAGTTATGTTTATATTGATAATAAGTTCCATTTGCTTTAATTATATAACTCTTTGTAATGCTGTATTGATAAACGTCAGTAACGCTTGTCTGTGAAGGGATTCTTTCAGCACTTTCAATGTAAAGAACATCTTGGGTTATCCCTTCTATCTGTAACTCTTGTCCTGGAGTAATCGCAGTTGTCGACGAAATGACAGTTGTTGCGTTTTCTGCCTTTAATGTAAGCTTTACGTTGCCCTCAAATCCAACTTCATAGATTTTATTATTCAGCACAATTTTCGAACCTTTATAATTGTCAACCATACGCCATACGTTATCTTCTTTTATCATAGCAAGCTTATATTTGGTTTCTGTTCCATCTTGAAGTTTAAGAAGTTTATATCCATAATTTTTGCCGTCAACACTTATGCTACCCTCTGGACTGTTTGCTTCTTTGCTTCCATAAGTGTATGTTGGCTTTTCTTCGGTTCCAACATTTATATTGCCACTACTATAATAAACATTCGCACCGTCAGTCCCAACCCATGAAACTTCAATTGTCATGTCGCCTGGTTTTATCGTTTTTCCATAAACTTCAGAAATGCTAATGAAATCAGTTCTTTGGCTTGTTGTTGAAGTATTGTTTCTAGTCAAGACAAAGTTTTTCCATGTCTCGTTTTCTGAAACATTTATAGACAATACTACTTGTCCTTGTGCAGGAATTGTAACTGCTATTGTATCGTCATATATAAGATTGTCTCCGTTGCCATTTTGGTCACCTTCTGCAACTTGAATATATCCGGAAGCTGGTATTGTTACACCGTTTTCTTCTTTGGCTTCGGTGTATTTCAGAGTGAATGGGACTCCATCTGTAATTACTTTCGCCTTCGTATTAAACTTAGCTTTCTTTGTAATATTTGCGTTGTAAACTACTACGCAACTTTCTTCATTTGCTTGTCCTTTTTGGTAGGTCAAGCTTATCAAAATAGAAACTTGAGTCGTGTCCGATGTTCCATAAATCCAGCCATCCATGTAAGGAACCTTATAATATCCCGCACTTAAAGTTCTGTATTGATCATTTTTGCCAGGCCAATACAACGCATCAGTTGCAAGAATTGTGCCTTTCTTCTTATCTTCTTCACTCTTTTCTACTTCTCTGACAGTTCCAGTGGTTCCAGTGGTGTCAAACCCAAGATAATAATTGTTGCCATCAGGCTCATAAGTAGCCTTTAAAACAACCGTGCCTTTCTTAGTGCTTTCATTATATTCAATCTTTTCAACGAAATATGTTGTATAGATGTTGCCGTCAACGTCGATTTTAATGGTGCCGCCTTCTCCGTATGATTTTCCATTTACTTTAATTTTGATTTTACCATCGGCAGCAGTCTTCTCCGCTTCAAGGCTATCATCACTCCCCATATTTGGGGTTTTCCAAGTGTAAGTCGCTTCTTCACCTTCTCCAGTTCCGGTTATTTCCCCTGTTAAAGTGGTAGACAGCGATACTTTTTTCCCATTGTATTGTGTTAAGTAAGTCACATCATTATAAGAATAATATGAACCAACTTTTACAGCACCGCCCGATCCTAAAGAAAATGTTTTGTATGTATCAACATCCACCGAGCCTGCCGAAATTCCTTTGTCGCTTTCGTATTTGAAAGTAACGTCTGTGACTGTAACATCGTGGAATTTAGGCGCCGTTTGATATTTATCAGTCAATCCCGATATGCCGTTTAAACTTGCTGTATAGTTTGTTGTAAGTCCCCATGCATCAATGTTTTGAAGAATAATCTTTTTGATTGCATCGCTTTCTGGCGCTTTGTTGTATTCGATTTCAGCCGTTTTCGGCGTTTGCTCTGTTGTTTCTGTTGTTTCTGTTGTTTCATCTTTGACTTCATTGATTGAAATTGCATCATAAACAAGTCCAATATCAAAATCCTCGCCTTCTATAAAGTTGAGCGTTGAAACTGCTTCATAAACTGTTGGTGTTTGATCGTCTGCAGGAACAAGATTGAAATAGAACATAATCTTGTAGCCATAATCATCAGTAATTTCAACAAAATATTGTTTTACACCAAATACAACTTCTGCAGGAGCAAATTTCTTTGTTGGTATGTTTGGCTTATACTGATTACCATTTTTTGTCCAATAAGTTTTTGGCACATTGTTTATCGTTTCTTCCGCCTCTGTCATTCGTAACTTTTTATTGTTTGCCTCAGTGTTGTATTCACTGTTTTCTTGTTGTGTAAGCACATAGTCAAAACTGTAAGCAATGTTTGTTGAGTTCCAGTTTGTTCTGATTGCAGAAATGAGTTGTTCGCCTGAACCGCTAGCCGCAAGTGTCATTTCTTTGTAGGTTGGGGTTGGGCCTTCTGTTGTAGTTGTGGTAGTCTTAACAGGAGTAAACACATAAGGTTTATCTTTGTTTGTTACATATGCGCTATTATTTTCAACAACAGGTTCGTATTTTTCACCCGCAAGAGTGATTTCATAGTCAGGAACAATCTTGATTGCGATAAAGAAAGGTTTTTCCACACCATTGTTTGTATATATTATTTTAAGCAAAACATAATCGCCATCTGCTGCACAACCAAGTCCAAACAAATAGTAGTCGTAAATTTTCTTGCCACCAACGTCTTCTGCAATATCGTGCAACTTGAGATAGTCTTCACCTTTGTTGTCGTTGTTTCGATATTTAAATGTCTTATATCCATCAAATATTCTAGCATATTGTGCATTGTCGTTTGCTGTTACTTTCACTACTTCATAAGAAATTGTTGAATCACCGAGTGATTTTGCAGTGATAAGTTCGCCGGTTGATGGATGACGAATTCCCGCTTGTTCAACCAAACGATAATATTCACCCTTGTGAGCTTCGATTTCAATAATCGTTGGTGTCGAATTTGAATTGCTTGCATCATATGCTCTATCAACATCAATATCTAATCCCATTTCAACTTGATAGCTGATTTGAGATTTAAAGTCTTTTGCCTCTGTAGGTTTTTCGCCAATATAGTAGCCAACTATATAAGTGTTGCCAGCATCAGGCTTTGCTGTAGTCGCTGCCGTTTTCATATCCGCATTTGTTATATCAATGCTTTGTCCGTCAGCTGTTGCATAACGATATTCAACTCTACCTGCTGTGCGAACAAATGTAACACCTGTCATCACAGCATCGTTCGCTACATCTGCACCTGCCTTTGCAAAGAATACGATTGTTTGATTTGCATTAAGTGTAAGTGCATTTTTCCCGCTGTCAACATATATGGTTCTGCCAACATATTCAGATTTAAGTTGGAATTGCAAAAGTTGTTCACTACTATAAGTTTCATCTGCGTTCACTGTGACAACATATGGATAATAAACTGCGCCAACGATTGCACTTGCCCCAACTTCGAGTTTGAGCAATCTTGACTTATTGAATAAGTCTGTGGTGTTGATACGATCTTGATAGATTGTTTCGACTTCGCCGTTTCTATGGATTGTAGAGTTTACATAACCACTTACAACATTGTCAAAAACATAAACGGTATAGTTGATTGATACGCCATGATATTTAACTTGCAAAATTACATAACTCACACCCGTTTCATTGCCTTTTTTGAATGTAAAGGCTGACATTACTCCCGCCTCTGTTTCTGTGTTAGTTGACAATGCTGATTCACCACACATTACTGCACTCATGTTTTGTTGTTCAATGATTTTTATTTTTACTGAAGCATCCTGATTTAATGCACTATAGTTATCTGCATATCCACGGTCATATCCGCCTTTTTCATTGAACTTAGCGGCTGCCGCTTGAATTCTGTTTTTACTTGCAAATTCTGCAGAAGATGATAAGAAATTAGCATATTCTGTGTTTGACATAACCGATTCATAAGTAAGGTTTTCAGTTTGGCTTGGGTTTGGATAATTTGTTTTAAGTCTGTATGCTGGATAGATTGTCACTGGCACACTAACATTAAAGTCAAATAATCCTTTATATTTGAAAGTTAATGTAACTGTTGTGCTGGTTGTGATTGCAACCTCATTTGCCTTGATGCTGATATTTCCGCTATTTTCGCTATTATCGTTTGTCATTGAAATGTTTTCAAACAATCCAGAATCTTGAGCACTCCATGTCAGTTCAAAATCTTCACTGTAAGAAACCGCTGGGGCTTGTTGTTGCAACGAATCAAATGTAATTCCAGTGTATGTTGTGCCCGAAATTATCAATTGCGTTTCAAGAGATTGCTTAGGTTTAAGATTTGCTTTGATTTGATAAGTGTATTCCACATAACCCTTTTTGGTTTCAGTGCCAGCAATTTCCTCTCCAGCTTCGTTTGTTGTTGTTACTGTGTATGTATAACTATAATTAAGTCTTAATTTAATTTTTTTATCTTCAATAGCATTGAAAATGCTAATTGATTTGCCATCGGTAGCAAGGTTAACGTAGTCTGTATCGCCGTCTTTTATTTCAATTATTTCAATCGTAGTCAATGTCGCGCCTTCGCTTACACCAACTAATTGATCAATCCCGTATGTTCTGCCAGCAGGAAGAGTTTGATTCTTTTGAGTAGCATCGACAGTTGCCGGAATAATTAACGTGATTGTTGAAATCGTTTTTCCATCAACTGAGAAGAAAACTTTTCTTGTAATCTCACTTGCTCTAAATGCTGGAAGTTTGATTGAAAGGGTTGGGTTTGCTGCTTTGTAATCATATTCAACTGTGTATCCCTTTCCCAAATCATCATGAGTTAACACTGTTACCACTTTGTTTGGATCGACATTGCTTTCGCCTGAGTCAGTGCGTTGTTTTGTTGTCACCCTAACTGTTTGAGCGTCTGTAGTGTTTGCTAATTTCCAAGTCGCATCGCGAGTTCCCATAGTAAACTCACCGCCACCCTGTTGATTATTGTAGGCCATAACATATTCAACGCTGCTTGCATTGATTGAGAACACATATTCAAAATCTGCGCCGTAAACATTTGGATATGCTCTTAACAATTTTACTGTGATATTTTTTGCATTTGCTTTGTTTGTAAAAGTTACATTAAGATTTGTTTGGTTGCCATCACTGCCTTCTACGATTCCAATCGCAACAGTAAATCTAGTGTTGTTCTCATGGCTTGAAGTATAATCAACTCCGTCAATCAAAAGTTGTGAAACAGTTAATGTTGCATTAGCCGAAATGTCTGTAGGTATTGTTTCCCCATAACGTTGAATCACATCTTCAATCCTATGTTTGTCTTGATTTTGAGTATCTGCGCCTAATTTTGCTTTTAAATCAATTTCTTTTGAAGAGTCATTTTCAACTGTTAAGTTTTCAGCGTTGCCACCAAATGGATATGTAACATTATTTTTTATTATTTCAAAATTAACATTTTCTGGTAGGTCTGGTGGGTTTATAAAATTAAAATTATTATTTGTCGCATTTGGTTTAACTTTAAGAGTGAATTTATATCTTAAGTTTTCAACGCCTGGCTTATCTGTTGTTTTTTGAACAATGTAGAAGAATGTGTCAACATCGTTTTCAGAAATAATGTTGTTGATTGTAAGTTTATTGTCTGTTATTGAATATACTTTTTTATTGTTTAAAACTTCAAAGACATAACCTGTTCCGTCTGCAAAATCTGTTTGTTGCAAACCTGTTAAGAACACATCGTTTCCAAGTGAAGTCAACATTTGGCCATAAATGCTGTCTTTGTAAGTATATGGTTTTTCGCCGCCATTATAATCTATAATGCATCCACTTTCGTTTTTAGTTCCCTCATATGCTTTATAAATTGTGATTTTCTTGTCCGTTGTGTTAATTGCTTTATAGTAATAAGTTGTTTTAACTTCGCCGGCGGTAGTAGCGGTAGTAATTGTAAATGTTTGTCCAACTGAAATTGGTTTGCCACCATTTACGTCTGTGGCTTCGATTCCATTGTTTTTATAAACCGTGAATGCAACTTCTTTAATAATTTCACCATTTTTGTCTTTAACTTTAAAAATGAAAGTTCCACTGGTTTCGCCTGAGGTGCCTGAAGCGCTTGAAGTGTATGTTATATCGCCGTCGTCTTTGCCGTCGCCATCGCCGTCGCCCATTTTTTCAACGATGGTTAGTTTTCCTTCTTCCAAGTAATATTCAAAAGGCGCAACGAGATAATATGTTTTGCCACCTTCAACTTCGGCAAACATATTGTTAGGATTGTTGAGCGTGTCATTTAAGTCGGTGTTGTTTGTGTTTGAATCGCTAGGTGTTTCATATGGATAAGATGCAATTTTGCTTCCTACACGTGACCAAACAAATGGAATCCTCCATGTCGCAAGTGTATTGTTATTGTCTATGTCAGTAAAGTATACTTGGAAGTAAACTGAATTGCCAGCCACCAACGCATTGTTTGATGCGCTTGTAAAGGTGATTAGCGTTGCGGCGATGGTGTAAGCATTTTTAACTGGGTTGAGTTTTACACCTATGCCGCTGTCAGTATCCTTATAATCTTTTACAAAAGTTGCACTATTTCTGTCAACCCAAACAGCATCATAGCCGTTATATCTTATTGTTCTTCCAAGCATAAACAAATCTGAGAAGCTTGCAAGATCAACTATGCCAAATCCAAGTGAAAGATTTGCCGAGCAAGTTGCTACAACTTTTTCGGTTTCGTTGATAATTGTTTTTGCTGAAATTGTGATTGTTTTGTAAGTTTCACCATAGCCTAAATCTAAAGGCAAAACTGAACGAAAAGTCCTTTTTTCTTCATCGTCTACTGTTACAACATCAAGTTGATAGTATTTTGAAACTTCGTATGATGAAATTCCATCAATCTTATCAACGCCATTTGCTTGAACAGTGCCATATCCAAGAGTTGTTCTTACAAGTTCGAAATAATCTTCAAATTTATTATCTGACTTTATGTTTTTAACGCTTAAATCTTTGTTTTTTTGAACAAGCTTAAAGTTTGGACATACAACAAATGTTAAATCTTTATAATAAGCATATTTGTTCCCATTTAAAACATAAAGAGTGAATGTGTATTGTGTTGGTTCGTAAACATCATTAAAAGTCAACACGCCATTTTGAATGCTGCCGACATTTGAATTGTTGCTTATAAGCGGTATGCCTATTTTGTTGCCATGGCCGTCAGTTGTTTCTGTATAAATTTTAGACCAGTCAATGGTGTCAACATTTCCTTCGGTGTCTGCTTCACCAAGTCTAACTTTAACGTATTCATTAAGGTCGATTGGGAAAGCAGAATAAACATATGTCGCTGTTGGGTCGAAGTTTTCTCCTTTGTCTTCGTCTGCAACTCCTATTTGGCTTATTGTTTTGCCAGTGTCCTCATCATAATATTCTCCATATTTGATGTTTGCAAAGTCAACTTTTTCTTCTGTTGCGTATTTTTTAATTGTGATGTCAAAAGTAAAGTTTAATGTTGAATCGCTGTTTGTTGCAACAAATGAAATTGTAACGTCGTCTGCAAAGTTTTCTTTAATTTTGAAACTTTTAATTTCCGTCGTAGTATTTCCATACTCAAAGGTAATCATCTCTGTCAATGCTTGGCTTGGTTCATCTTTAAGTCTAATTGTGTAGAATTCTGGATCATACAGCGAGTCTTCATCTTCATTTGTTTCAGAAGTTACATAAACATCAAGAAGCCCATTTCTAGCACCTTCACCGGCTGTATTTTTGAGAACAATTTCTTTATAATTTCCGCTTGCATCCTTTTCAACTTTGCCATCTAATGAGTATTTCGGATTTGCAAGATTGTCTTGATCTTTTCCATCAACTTTAATTCCTGTCACACCAGTAGTTGAAACATTTAATGTAAAGTTGAATGATTTGCTGCCCGCTGTGATTGTAACAATAATTCCGTTTTCAGTGCCTGTGCCAAATGTGATTTTCTTTTCGTTGTTGTCAGCGATTACGATTTTTGAATTAGAAGATGAAATTGTGTAATCATACTTAAAAGCACGTCCGTAAACGTCAGTGATTATAGTATAATTTTCGCCATTTATAAGTTCAGCAAACTGATTAATTGCGTTGTCGTCAGTGTATTCTACATCTGTTCCCTTGATTGAAATTTTGCTTTTGCCTTTGCTTGTCATTGTTTGAGTTACATTAAATGTTTGATTTTCTAAAGAACCATTTGAAATTTTGTCTGGACGTTGGTTGTAAACAACTACTCCCGCTTGCTTGTCGCCATCAGCAGGTTGAGCAGTCCAATCTAAAATTGCAACTGAGTTGTTGTATTCAACACGAACAAAGAATTTTGTTCCCAATTTTTCAGCAATGTTTACATCAGCTTTTGTTTTTACTGGAATAGTAACAACGCCGCCAGCAAGAGTCATTTCTCCAAATTCAAAAACATCGCTTCCAACTCTGTCTTTGCCTGCAATATCTTTGCTTGCATAGAAAGAGATTTTGCTTTTTTCGTTTTCGAAAATAGCCGCATCACTCGCTTCTTTTAATGTAAGTTTTAATTCAAAAGCGTTTTCAACGCCTGTTGGAATTGCATAATAACCGCGATTTTCTACGAAGTATTTTTCGTCGATTGAGTCGATTACAACTGACTTGAATCCTTGCAGAGTCTTTTTAACAGAAACTAAAACTTTTGAAGAGATTTTTTCAAGAGTGTACGTTCCTGACGCGTTCATGATTGGGTTGCCATATGCATCAGTTCTAACTGTTGCAAAAACAAGGTTGAAGTCAATCGCTTCTTTTGCTACAAGTTGATAGCTGTTGAGCAATGGGTAAAGTTTTTTGGTTTCTCCGCTTGAAATTGTATACATTCCTGCGCCGTCGTCAGTAACAGCAACATAGTCACCCATGTCCTTTCCGTCAGGGAAAGCGGCATCATAATATGCAAAGAAAACTCTCTTTGTATATACGTTTGTTGATGGAACGTGAGAGATTGTTCTTAAATCGTCTTTGTATTCTGAAGAAAGAACATTTCCGTCTTTGTCGTACACGATTGTCATTGAAATGCCCGATTCAACAATACCGGTTTCCCAATAAATGTCAGATTCAACATTTTCTTTTGATTGCATATAGACTTTGCGTTCGGTGGCGTTATCAAAAATGTGTGTATCACCATTTTCGTCTTGAACAAAAAGTTTAATTTCAGCAACGATTTCATATTCACCGTTAGTTGAGATTTCCCAATATGCGTGGTTAAGGTTTTTAACGTTTGAATTGATTAAAACATATTCTTTTTCGTCGTAAATTTTGATTGCTCCGCCCTTAACTGTAACAAAGTTTGAAAGGTCGTTGACAATATCAAGTCCTGAGTTTGTATCTTTGATTGAGATAATTCTAAGGCCGACATTTTTAATCATAGATGAAAGGTCGTTGTCGTGAATGTCGCGAATTCTGATAGATATTTCTTTTTCGGCAAGAGCACTCGATCCAGCTGAAATTCTAAACAGTTTGTTAACCGTAAATTCAAATGGTGAGCCCGCTGTTGGTTTGATTGAAAAACTTCCAACATTGGCTTCAACAACGTCAACTTTGATTTGTGTTTTGATTGCTTTTTCAGCGGTTGACAAAACGCGGATTGCTTCGGTGTAAAGTGGAAGACCTGCAAGTTCGGAGTTGTTAGCATAAAATTCTGCTTGGTCTTCGGCCGAAGCGAATGTGTAGGCGTTGATAATGTTGCCGGCTGAAGTTTCGTTTCCGGCTACAAAATAGATGTCGCCGTCATTGTAGTTTAATGTAATTCCTTCGTTTGAAGAAGCTGATTCATAATATATATCTTTTTGTCTTTTTGTGGTTGCTGCGTCGTTTTTATCGTCGCTGAACATATATTGGCTTGCTTCTGGATAGAAGGTTGGTTTTAAAACAAAGTTTGTGCCTTGTGAAATTTTGTTTGTGCCATCAGCTGTGAGTTTGTCGCCTGTTGTAGCGTTGTATGCTTCAAGTTTAATTTCCCCTACTGGCTTGTCAACAGCAACTTGGATTTGCGATGAAGTAAGCGTGTTGTTTTGTGTGGTAACGATAAGGTGTGAGATCCCGCCTTTGTTTAATATATGTTCGTTGCTGTTAGAGTCGAGATATGCTTCTTGAACAAGTTGAACATAAAATTCCTCATTCATTTTTACTTTTTGTGGAACGATGATAATTCCGTCTGAGATTTTTCCGTCTTCGGTTGTTGTTACTGAAACGCCAGATGCAAAGCTTAATGTGATTTCGTTTTGAGTTACGTTTTCGGTTGGAGTTGTGATTTTAAGTCTAAATTGCTTTACGGCTTCATATTGTGTCGTGGATAAATTATAAACGCCATCAACGTCATTTATTTCGATTGACTCTGGAGGTATAACTTCTGGTTTGAATCCTGTTTTAAGATAGACAGCCAAAAATGAGCCGCCGATAGCCAGCACAATAACTGAGACTAAGATTAAAATAAGTTGCCAAGTTTTAGGCGCTTTAAGTTTCATAAATTATCTCCAACCTTTATTAAACTTTTGAAGGCGTTTGCAAAATACAAGACTAATTTATTGTTTGCATAATACTTCAATTTAATTATACTTTTTTTGACAAATTTTTCAAAGCAAAGTAAAAGGAAAAATTAAAA
>OHLI01000430.1_pt1 | contig 25341 bp, 16 predicted proteins | sample 1569051 | NCBI WGS metagenome assembly OHLI01 (sample SAMEA3879561, study PRJEB24766) | human gut metagenome | biome: human-associated habitat; feature: feces | place: USA | collected 1985/1987
TCATAAAGAGGTCTGTGATCTTCAAACTCAAGTGTACAGATAGAATGTGTAATTCCCTCTACTGCATCTTCAATAGGATGTGCAAAATCATACATAGGATATACACACCATTTATCACCTGTATTGTGATGTGTCATATGAGCCACACGGTAAAGAATCGGATCTCTCATATTGATATTTGAAGAGCTCATGTCAATTCTCGCACGAAGCACCTTTGTGCCATCCTCGAACTCACCGTTTTTCATGCGCTCAAAAAGGTCTAAGTTTTCCTCAACACTTCTCTTTGAGTATGGATCCTCCTTGCCGGCCTCTGTGAGTGTACCTCTATACTCTCTTATCTCATCAGGTGTCAGATCAGATACATATGCCTTTCCCTTCTTTATAAGCCCTACTGCACACTCATACATCTTGTCGAAGTAATTGGATGCAAAAAACTTTCTGTCCGCCCAGTCAGCGCCAAGCCATTTAACATCGGCCTCAATAGACTCTACAAACTCCAGACGCTCCTTGGTAGGGTTTGTATCATCAAACCTGAGATTGAACTGTCCGTCATACTTCTTTGCCAGTCCATAGTTTAAAAGAATAGACTTCGCATGGCCGATGTGTAAATAACCGTTTGGCTCCGGTGGGAATCTGGTCTTTACAGTCTTGCAATGACCCTCTGTCAAGTCCTTCTCAATAATCTGTTCAATAAAATTTTTCGAAACTGTTGCCTCGTTCTCCATAAATGTTCCTCCGAAAATAATACTGTGTCCATTATAAATTCATCAGTTTACTTTGTCAATGAATTAGAAAAAGTAGTACATGTATATTATACGTGCGTATGTGTAAACAGATGATCCTGACAGTATTCCTTGTTGCCGGTGCACTTCGAGCAGTATCTGAATGTTAATTCAGGATTTGACAATTCTGTTCTGCCGCATATATAGCACTTGTGGCGTGAGATGCCACTGCCCGGGCGAGGTTCGGAAAACTGAGCCTTAAACTGTGCCTTTCTCCTCTTCTGGTGCATATTCTGCCTAAATGAGAGCCTGTGCTTACAGCCATAGATGAATAACAACAGATTTATAAGTGCAAGTACTATTTCTGAGCCGTATGCCAATCCAATCTGCCATCCAAAGCTCATATAGGTATACACATCATATGCAAACATCACGAAGTAAACAAGCACCATCCACTTCATCTTTATAGGAAGCACAAAGTAAAGCCTCACCTCTGCCTCCGGCATCAAAAGACCAAGCATCAGATACATAGCTATAAGTATATAGTACATAGTCAGATTGATGGATACATGTGTCACTGCAAATACAAGCATTCCAACTATATCATACAGCAAAAAGCCTCCGAAAAAGTACACATTCATCCTAAAAGAGCCAAGATATGACTCCATGCTGTCTCCAAGCGTCCACAGACAGAATATAAATAAAAGCTGTAAAAATGATATGCTGCCGCTCGGCACAAAAATCCAGCTTATAAGACGCCATACCTGTCCGTGCAAAATAGCAGAAGCTGAAAACTGCAGATAATAAAGGACAACATCTCCCTTTGTCAAAAGCAGCACACTACCTATCAGATTCGCAGCGATAAATATTCTAGTGATATTCGGAATCGCTTTACTTCCATATTTTTGTTCTAGTTTGTTAAGCCAGTTCATACATTTTAGCAGACATGGTTTTGATGCAATAAAAAACCACGCGTCTGCATCCTCCTGTCATATTATTGCTGCCTTTTACACTATAGTGCAAAGGGCAGCGATTATTACAAAATTTATTATGATAGTTAAATCATACTTTGTCAACGAGACAGCGAATTATTCACAAATTCTTTATAATTATAGTCATTGTAATTTGTCGATATCTGTCGTATAATAATCTCTGTTTTGAAAATAGAACTATTATATATTTTAATAAGAAGAAAGATATATAAAAACATATAAGTAATACATTATGGAGGAACCACTATGGAAAATAACAGCTTACATAAGTTGGGTATTGATATCGGCTCAACAACCGTCAAGATTGCACTTCTTGACGCCGATGACAATATCCTCTTTTCCGATTATGAGCGTCATTTTGCAAATATCCAGGAGACACTTGAGTCCCTTATCAGAAAGGCCTACGGCAAGACAGGTGACCTTTCAGTTTGTCCTATGATAACAGGCTCCGGCGGACTCACTCTTGCAAAGCATCTTGAGGTGCCATTCGTACAGGAGGTTATAGCTGTATCTACCGCACTCACACACTATGCTCCACAGACCGATGTGGCAATAGAGCTAGGTGGCGAGGATGCCAAAATCATATACTTCGAGGGCGGCAACGTGGAACAGCGTATGAACGGCATATGTGCCGGCGGTACAGGCTCATTTATCGACCAGATGGCTTCTCTCATCCAGACAGACGCTACAGGACTAAATGAATACGCAAAAAGCTACAAGGCCATCTACCCTATAGCAGCCCGCTGTGGAGTATTTGCAAAGACAGATATCCAGCCTCTCATCAATGAGGGAGCCACACGCGAGGATTTATCCGCTTCAATCTTTCAGGCCGTGGTAAACCAGACCATCAGCGGCCTCGCCTGCGGTAAGCCAATCAAGGGACATGTTGCTTTCCTTGGCGGTCCTCTGCACTTTTTGTCAGAACTTAAATCAGCATTTATCAGAACCTTAAATCTCGATGACGAGCACACTATCGTTCCTGAGAACTCTCATCTGTTTGCAGCAATAGGCTCTGCATTAAACTATAAAGACAACTCTGTCACCACACTCTCATCCTTAATCGACCGCCTCTCAAACGGCATAAAGATGGAATTTGAGGTGGCACGTATGGAGCCTCTTTTTAAGGATCAGGCTGATTACGATGAATTTACAACGCGTCACGGCAACAATCACGTAAAGACAGGTGACCTTTCTACATACAAGGGCAACTGCTATCTCGGAATAGATGCAGGCTCAACCACCACTAAAATCGCTCTCGTAAGCGAGGACGGAGACCTTTTATACTCATTCTACAGCAATAACAACGGAAGCCCTCTCGCGACGGCCATCCGTTCTATCCAGGAGATTTACGCAAAGCTTCCTGAGGATGCACACATCGTACACTCCTGCTCTACAGGCTACGGAGAGGCTTTATTAAAGGCAGCTTTAAAATTGGACGACGGCGAAGTTGAGACTGTAGCCCACTACTACGCAGCAGCATTCTTCGATCCAAAGGTAGACTGTATCCTCGATATCGGTGGACAGGACATGAAGTGCATCAAGATAAAGAACCAGACAGTCGACTCAGTACAGCTCAACGAGGCCTGCTCTTCAGGCTGCGGCTCATTTATTGAGACCTTCGCAAAATCTTTAAACTATTCTGTTCAGGATTTTGCAAAGGAAGCCCTTTTTGCAAAGAATCCTATCGACCTTGGAACCAGATGTACGGTTTTCATGAACTCAAAGGTAAAGCAGGCCCAGAAGGAGGGCGCATCTGTCGCAGATATCTCAGCAGGACTTGCCTACTCAGTAATAAAGAATGCACTTTTCAAGGTTATCAAGCTTTCTGATGCAAGCGACCTCGGTGAAAATATCGTAGTCCAGGGCGGTACCTTCTACAATGATGCCGTTCTTAGAAGCTTTGAAAAAATAGCAGGTGTACATGCCACAAGACCTGATATCGCAGGTATCATGGGTGCCTTTGGTGCCGCACTCATCGCTCGAGAGCGCCATGAGGCTGATTACAAGACAACAATGCTCACAATCGACCAGATAAACGAGCTCACCTACACCACAAAGCTCGCACGCTGTCAGGGCTGTACAAACCACTGTCTTTTAACTATAAACAAATTCTCCGACAACAGACAGTACATCACAGGAAACCGCTGTGAAAAGGGTCTGGGCAAGGAGAAGAACAAGGATAACATCCCAAATCTTTTTGAATACAAGAACAAGCGTATATTTGACTATGAGCCACTTGACCCAAAGGATGCTCCACACGGTACAGTCGGCATCCCAAGAGCCTTGAATATGTACGAGAACTATCCGTTCTGGGCTACATTTTTCAAGCGTCTCGGCTTTTCTGTAGTGCTGTCACCACAGTCTACCAGAAAGATTTATGAGATGGGTATCGACTCCATCCCAAGTGAGTCAGAGTGCTACCCTGCAAAGCTCACACATGGTCATATAAGCTGGCTCATAAAACAAAATGTAGATTTTATTTTCTACCCGGCAGTGCCATATGAGCGCAAGGAGTTTCCTGATGCTAACAATCACTACAACTGCCCTATTGTCACGTCATACTCTGAGAATATCAAAAACAACGTGGACGAGATTACCTCAGGCGAGGTTAAATTCATAAATCCGTTTATGTCATTTGAGAGTGAGGAAACTATCTCACAGCAGCTCGTAGCCACCTTCTCAAAGGGTGATTTCAACCTGCCTGAATCACAGATTCGTGATGCGGTAGCCGCAGGCTGGAAGGAGCTTGCCATGACAAGGCTTGAGATACAGCGAAAGGGCGAGGAAGTGCTCGACTACATGGAAGACACCGGACGTCGCGGAATCGTGCTCGCAGGCCGTCCGTACCATGTGGACCCGGAAATCAACCATGGTATCCCTGAGCTCATCACAAGCTATGGCATCTGTGTGCTGACAGAGGACTCAGTGTCCCATCTGGGCGAGCTTGAGAGACCTCTCATCGTCATGGATCAGTGGATGTACCACACCAGACTGTACTCAGCAGCCAACTTTGTAAAGACCCGTGATGACCTTGACTTAATCCAGCTCAACTCGTTTGGCTGCGGTCTCGATGCTGTCACAACCGACTGCGTAAACGATATACTGACAGGCTCCGGCAAGATATACACCTGCCTGAAGATCGACGAGGTAAACAACCTGGGCGCAGCAAGAATCCGTATCCGCTCGCTCCTTGCCGCCATAAGAGTCAAGGAAACCAAGCATGAAAAGCGTGACTTAAAACCGTCTAACTACGAGCGTGTTGTATTCACCGAGCAGATGAAAAAGGACAACTACACCATCATCTGCCCTCAGATGTCACCTATACACTTTGACCTTCTCGTGCCAGCCTTTAAGGCAGCCGGCTACAATATGGTCATACCGGATATCCCTGCAAGGGAATGTGTAGACGTGGGACTTAAGTTCGTAAACAACGACGCCTGCTACCCTTCACTCATCGTCGTGGGACAGATTATGGCAGCCGTCAAATCAGGCAACTATGATATGACACACACAGCCATCCTTATCTCACAGACAGGTGGCGGATGCCGTGCGACAAACTACATCGGCTTTATCCGAAGAGCCCTCGAAAAAGCCGGATATCCTGATGTGCCTGTTATCTCAATCAACATGGTTGGTCTCGAGAAGAACCCGGGCTTTAAGTTTACTCCAAGCCTTATCCAGCACGGACTGTATGCACTTGAGTTTGGCGATATCTTTATGCGCTGTCTCTACAGGGTACGTCCTTATGAGAAAGAGCCGGGAAGTGCCAATGCACTCCATGAGAAGTGGAAAAAGAGAGTCATCGACTTTGTCGGCAACACAAAGATGCTCTCTCACAAGAAATACAAAAAGATGTGCCGCGAAATCATAAGGGATTTCGACAATCTGCCTATGACAGATGAGGTTAAGCCGCGTGTCGGCGTGGTCGGTGAGATTCTCGTCAAATTCCTGCCTGCAGCAAACAACTATGTGGTTGACCTGCTCGAAGCTGAAGGAGCCGAGGCTGTAGTGCCTGATCTGACTGATTTCTTACTCTACTGCTGCTACAACACGAATTTCAAGGCTGACTATCTCGGTGCTTCTAAGAAAGCTAAGTTTATGAACAACCGACTTATCGCCTTCTTCGAGTGGCTCAGAAAGGATGCTAGGGATGAGCTGGCTAAGAGCAAGCATTTTGAGCCAACCGCTCACGTGCAGGATCTCGCAAAGTATGCTTCTCCTATCGTTTCGTGCGGTAATCAGACCGGTGAGGGCTGGTTCCTGACAGGTGAGATGCTTGAGCTCATCAATGAGGGCGTCACAAACATCATCTGTGCACAGCCTTTTGCATGCTTACCGAACCATATTGTGGGTAAGGGAGTTATAAAGAAAATCAGACATGATCATCCGGATGCCAATATCGTGGCTATCGATTATGATCCGGGTGCTTCTGAGGTAAACCAGCTGAACCGTATTAAGCTGATGCTTTCTACGGCACAGAAGAAGCTTAAGAAATAAAAAATTCGCCCATGCATTCATGCATGGGCGTTATTTGTCTTCGTATACAATTCTACAGACTCTAAGCAATTTTTAATTAAGCTTGGATTTAATTTCTTCCATCCTTGTATCATCCAGCTTATAAAACCTCTTAAATACAAATATGCCCACAATAAGCAGGATAACAGACGGAATCGTCATCCACATACGAAGAGCATCAAGTGTATCCTGTGTCTGTACCGCAGCCGCGGTATCCAGATGTATCCAGTCAACCACCAGCCCAGCCAGAAATACCGCTACACCGGATGCGAGCTTTACCGTAAATGTCTGCATTGAGAAAATGACCGACTCCTCTCTCGTGCCATTCATCACCTCACCATAATCAACAGAATCCGAAAGAAATATAGTCATGATAACATTGAGCATACCATAGCCCAGATAAATCAAAATACCCGGCAGGCAGAGTATGTACCAGCTCTGCGGCGTGTAGAGCTTTGCAAATGCCATGATAAGTATCACCGCAAAGCCTGCTATCTGAATAATAAATCCTGATATAAAAAGCTGGCTTTTGCTGAATCTCTTGCGAAGCAGCGGTATAACCATCATGACAAGCACCTGTGCTGCAAAAGCAACTGCAGCAAATATGGAATATGCGCCCTCGTTTCCCACATCAAACCGGAAGAAATAAAGCACCAGGTTACCACAGATATTGAGTGATGTATACACGAGAATGATTGATACCACAACAGTCATAGCCTGGTCGTTCTTAAATAAGGCTTTAAACATGTCGGATATCTTTCCCGGCTTCTCATCACAGGCAACCGGTCTTTCAGGCACACATGCCACGCATACAAGCTCAGAAATCACAAATACTACCGCTATAATAAGTGCCCACCACTTAAATCCAATCCTGTAGTCAGCCATAGAGCTTCCTGCACCAAGAATAGGCACCACTGTCATCGTGAGCACCGTAGGGATAGCATCTCCAATGCCAGAGCATGTCCTCGCAAGCGATGTAAGCTGCTCCCTGTCGCTGCCCGGCTCAGTGATTGCGGGAATCATAGACCAGAACGGAATATCCATAAGCGTATATGTGATGCCCCATGCAAAGTAAAACACTGTAAGCCACACTCTCTGCGCTGAATCACCCATAGACTCAGGAGTGGCATATAAAGCATATATGGTCACGGCATTGAGCACCGTGCCGGCAAAAATCCAAGGCCTGAACCTGCCCCACCTGGTACGCGTCTTTGCTACGATAATGCCCATCACCGGGTCATTGAATGCATCAAAAATCCTCGCCGCCATCATCACCGTACCGATAAACACACTGCTCATCCCAAGCACTACATTGTAGTAGTAGAGCAAATACGATGAAATAAGCATATACACAATATCTTTTCCGAATGCGCCAAATCCGAATGCGCACTTTTGTCCTGTTTTAAGCTTCATAAAAATACCTCCAAAATAATCAGCTATCCCAGCCTCTGGTATAAAGTAAAAATAATTTACAGCTTCTCACCAACCACCCTGCACCGCTTCCTGCAAAAAGCAATGCCATAGGCTAAAATATCACACCGGTCCTCATCCCGCAGAGCCTCATCATAGCGCTTGTCCTTAATCTGCGTTATCGCAGCCTCGCACGCTGCGTCAAGTTCCTTCATCTCCTTAGCATACTTCACCTCTATAACGATCCCAGCATCCGGATCCTCCGGCTCAATCAAAATATCGCTAAAGCCATCTCCCGACTCACGATTGGACTTAATCAGCCAGTCCGGATTGCTGCCTCGAAGCAGACCGAGAAGTAAGCCATGATAGAAATTCTCCTTCATAGCATCAGGCGCATTGGTATCGAGTATGCTAATCATGCGGCTCATAACGATATTGAGCTGCCTGGTAATCTGTTTCTCATCTTTATCCAGAATTGCCTTTGATAAAAGCTTCATAGTATCATCATCTTTTGCAACAACAGCCTTGAACCACTCCTGAATCTGCAAGATAAAAACCTCGCGTACTTCCTTATTCGGAATCACAAGCCTGTACGCATAGCTCTCGCTGTCAGGCACCTTGACCTCACCAATTTTGGTGAGATAACCGGTAGTGAAAAGCACGCTCCACAGATTGTCAATAGTATTGTCAATCTCATCATATGTCAAATCAAGACGAAGCTGCTTCTCCACAAATCCACCTGCCACGAGCTTTTCAATCTCATCTCTCGTAGTCTGATCAGCCTTGTCCACAAAGCGCTTCACCATGTCATTTCCACTGCTGTTAATCCAGAACGCACTCGGTCTGGCTGACGGATCTGAAACAAGCTTCTTGGCAAAATTTATCACATCCCACGGACAATAAATATCCGCATTACCAAAATGATAGCCATCATACCATTCCTTTGCATCCGGGTACCTCTCGCTCCTGTCATAGTCTAAAAGCAGCTTCATAACCTCATCATCAGTGAAGCCAAACTGCTCATCATGGTCGATATCCACAATAGAATTGATTTCAAAATTGTTGAGACCTGTAAAAATACTCTCCTTTGACACACGAAGACAGCCTGTAAGCACAGCAAACTGTAAAAACTCATTGGTCTTGAGCGCCTGCCCGAAAAGCCCTCTGATGAGAGAAACCATCTCCTTGTAGTAGCCATTCTGAAAAGCCTTGTCGAGTGGAACATCATACTCATCTATGAGAATAACTGCTTTCTGACCATAGTGCTTATACAACAGCTTTGAAAGCATTCGTATACTATCCTCAATATTGTCATCCTGCCCATGAAGCATCTTTGTAAACAGTGTTCTATCCTCATCAGTCAATACATCACTTGTTTTCAAGTAATAGTGTCTATCTATCTCACGGTCTATAATAGTACATAGCATTCTTTTTGCTGACGCAAACTCTAATCCCTCCACGCCCTTGAGTGAAAGAAAAATAACCGGGTACTTACCCATATGGTCATCACAAAGCTCTTTATTGTCTGAAATATATAAGCCATCAAACAAAGTCTTATCTGTGCCTATCTCAAAAAAGCTTTTTAGCATGCTCATATTGAGAGTCTTACCGAAACGGCGAGGGCGGGTAAAAATTATAACCTCACCCCAACTCTGTAAGAACTTCTCTATAAGCCTTGTCTTATCAATATAATAGAACCCCAGTTTACGAATTTCCTCAAAATTTTCAATTCCAACCGGTAACTTCAAAGTACTTGCCATAAAAGCCTCCAAAAAATAATCCGCTATACTTAATACTAGTATAGCGGAATGCCAGGTAAAATACAATTTAAATCATTGCATCGTCTGCATAATTTATTCAACAAAAATAGCCTACAATATGTCCGACCCAATCTGATGATAGTCTGTGATAAAATCAAGCTGGATGGCAAGCGCTGTAATGGTGCCCCTGATTTCATAATGGAAATCGTATCTCCCGGAAATGCATCAGATGACATTTGATTCCGTAGTCAAAGTAAACATATACGATGATCTGTTCATAGATTTCTCTGAGATATCCAAAATGCTGAATTCGTAAAAAATGCTCCGCTATACTAGACTTTGGTATAGCGGATTTCCATTCCTTTTGTTCTTTTCTAACAGAGGCATGTATATGAATATGATCACAGGGCCAATATTCGAACTATCTAATCTTCCTTCAATATTTTATGCTGAACCTCCTGCTAAAATAATGCCTTTCATCATTCTTTCTCCTCCGAAGCAATCCAAATTAATTTAAATTACTACGCTCTATCAACGATTGTAGTAATTTTTCTGTCAGTCAATCCTACCTACTAGGGCTACATTCACAAATTGTTCTTGCGTGAAAGAATTTCCCAATAATACTTTTCAACTTCTTCCACATCATTTGAAACCGTATAATTTATTCGGTTCTCTGCAATCCGCCTTTTTGCCAATTCCTCTGTCCATCCTATTACTTTAGCTGGGTTTCCTCCAACGATGGCGCCTTTTGGGACATCCTTAGTAACCACACTACCTCCGGCTACAATTGCACCTTCACCAATCACTACACCGGGCATAATTTTCGAGAAACCACCAATACATACATTATCCTCAATAGTAATTGTATCAAAGTGCGGATAGAATTTTCCCAATTCACTATAGGTTTGATTAAGTGCATGATAAAAAATATCATGGGTTACAAACTCCACCGAAACAGCAATTATAACATTATTTCCGAAAGATATCAGGTATGGATCGGATGGGACACCCCCCACAAATGAACGTTCTCTCCTATATGGTGAAAAATATGTTTTTCTCGAAGATAATCTCCTCTCCATTTAGCAGACTTCTTCTTATAAATCGTTTTAAATAAAATATTTATCAGTCGATATTCCTTTCTCTTCTTTGCAATATTCAAAATTTTTTCCTCCAACAGCAAATCATTTATTTGGTATCATTTAACAGCGAAGTTACCTTCATCTCCATCCATTATTCGAAAAGAATCAATTCGAGACATTTATAAAAAGTATAAAAGCAGTAGTCAAATCGAGCCTTTAATTTTTCTTTTTATTGTCCCCATCGCTGTCCGCATCAATTTAACTTTCGATATTTCTTTAGATGCTTCAAATAATTTTTTAATATTATATTGTGGAATCAGATTGCAACCCACTATTTTCATCCCAACTATTTTTCCACTCATTGTTGTCTGCATATTATAATGGTTTGGCTGGATGTATTTTAAGTCATTCATTTTTGTATAATTTTCCAAATATAGATATCCTTTATTACTTGCTTCTATTAACAAATCTCTTCCCGCTTTACTTCTTGCAAAGATTATATTTTGCCCTTTTCCCTCTGTAAATTCCGGTTTTTGATTTTGATCTAAATTCCACAAATCACCACAAGATATATCCGCATACATTCCCACGCCATTCACGCAAAACTTGCACATTTTTCTTATATTACGTCCTAATATTCGATTCCATGAATCAATGTATTCCATGTGTCTTTTTGATTTATCCTTAAGCGTTATCGTAGCTTTACCAGGCCACCCATTTCCTCTATAGCGAACACTATCTATCTGATCTACCTGTACTCCTAGATTTTCTGCCAATTTTAATGTTGCATTTTTGCTTGGTGCTCCCGCGCAGAAAAATGTCATTGTATACTTAATACACTTTTTCAGTTCCCAATCAAGCTTTGTATAATTGATAAGAGCTTCTATATCACATGGTTTCCCTATCACCACATATTTCTTATCGAAATCGATAATTTTCAAAATAGTATCATATGTAATTCCAGTTATATAGCGAGAAGACGCACATGAAATAATCTGTTCTCTCTTTTCATTGGCATAAAGTCTTAACTCGCAAGGATCATCCAGTGATGGACCAACTTGAATTACAGCATCACATTTTCCTGTTTCAACAAGGAAGCACGCCATTGCGGTAATAACTCCGCCCGAAGCAGCTTCATATCTTATTTTATCGTCTAGGGACCAGCCTTTATAAATTCCATAACTGGGTCCCCATAACTCTTTATCCTGTCGCTTGTTATAATTAATACCATTTACTGGGCATATCTTTTCGCACAATTCAACTTGATCCTTAGTCATGGACACGGGATAAGAAAATCCACTATAATCCACATATTGAACATCTTTAACCGCTTTACACAAGCCACATCCAGAGCAATATTCAGAATAGAACTTCTCTTTCCTTTTTAGCTTTCTCTCCTTCATAGACCGACCCTTTCCTTCATCTTATCTTTTTCTTTTTAAATGTGGAAAGAATTCCACAATTCTATTTCTTTCCTTAAATAACATGGCGAAGAAATATACAATCATAAGTACCCACCGCATAACTGCCTGTTCCATTAAGACATAAAAAGCAACCGTAAATAAACTAATATGCATTAAAGCGACAAAGAAAGTTTTAATCGGATATATCTCAGGTCTCAATTTTTTAGCATAAGTTGCATGTAAAATCAGTGCAACAACATACGACACAATCGTTGTATACGCAGCAGCTACATATCCAAAATAAGGAATTAATATATAGTTCAATACTAAATTTATCACAGCCGCAACTGCCGTATACAAAGATATACGAACTGTTTTCTTGTAATAATGTTCTACATTTACGTACATCGTATATACGAAAATAATGTAATTTGATAAGACAACAGGAGGAATAATCACTATTCCTTCCCAATAAGGCTTACTTGCAAGAATCTTCACTACCTCAGGTGCTACCATAATCAGGCAACACATTGCGTAAGTCATCAAATTAACGTAATCTACTGCAACTTTATTAATCTCCTTGTACCCTTTATTATTCATTTGTTTCGTAAACCACGGTACCCAAACACCATCTAAAGACGTTGTAATAACAGTTGCAATCATGCTAAAATTGTAAATCAAACTATAGATTCCCGTTTGTGACGCGTCTGCCAACCAAGTAATCATCGTTCGATCCGACTGGGATAAAATGTTCAAAGCAATACCATGCAGAATCAACGGAGTGGATATTTTGAGGCCGTGCTTTAGAAATTCGATGTTGAAAACAAATCCACTTCTTCTAATGCTTAAAAATACAAGAAATATGCCAAAAAACAAAGTTACAATAGCCGTTGGAATTACTCGTCCCAAATAGCGATTTGTATTAAAAACGTATAACATCGCCAGTACTGATAATACAACTGACAGCAAATTCGGAACAATCATTAACATTGTTCTAAATTTATAGTTAAACTTCATCATCAAGTAATAACTATAATCTTCAATTATAGCTGCAGACATTGACTGAAGCATACATAGAAGAATGAGTATAAAAGGAATAGATAAATTTAACAGAACTGACACAGAGCAAACAATCACTGTCATACTTACAGAAAAAGCAACAGTGAATAATAAAGTCGATGTCAGATATTCATCCACTTTTTCACGGTAATCAATAAACGAGGATCTTATCGCCATATGCAATGCAAATCCTAACAGCATGGTCACAATTCCTATCCATGAATTATAAGTCGTAACAATGCCATAATCAGACGTTGATAAAATTCTTGTAAAAATCGGTACTGTCAAAAAAACAATGCCCTTGTTAAACACATTACCTATTAAGTAGCATGTACTTGCCTTCTTATAATCACCTGCATCCATCTATTTTCTGTTCTCCCTTAATGTATCATTATGCCTTTTATTTGTTTTTTCACATTTTCCAACTTTTCATTAATTTCAGGCATCATTCGCCAATACGCTTTACTCAGAACATCCTTATCATTTATATAACGTACTGTTTGTTGAACAGCCTCATCAGTATCAATTCTCGTTGCAGATATTACAAATGGATAATTTAAATTTCCAAACAAACCTTCAAATTTCTTACTATATGAAAATGGTATTGTAGCAACACCTGCGGAAATTGCTCCAATTGTCGAATGCATTCTTGCACCGATAAAAACATCCATATTACTGATATAGCTTTTTGCCTCAATTGGATTTTTAAAATCCGGTGCTAAAACTGCACATGGAAATTCTTTTTTTAACAATTTGCATACTCTGCTGTCATTTTCTAACGAATCGTAATTATCTTCATCAATAACGTGCGGAATAATATGTATCTCCGTTTTATCATCCTCACTATATTTCTTTATGATTTGACGACAGTACTCTCTATAATTTACTTTCAACTTAATATTATGTCCACCGTCCCAAAGTAATGAAGAAACATTGATTCCCACCTTTCTTTTGCTTGAATTTAAGTCGTATTTTTCTTTATAATATGGCAGTGCAAAAGCCAAGTCTGTTGCCACCACAAGATTTCCTACTCCTAATTCGTGCATTTCTTGTGCAGATTGTGTATCTCTCGAAAAAGCCAAATCTGCTTTTTTAACAAGATGAATCGCCCATTTTTTTAACACGCTCGTATAAAACGGCCCGTATGTCTGTGGCATCAGAACTAATGATGCCTTTGACATAATTGCAATTTGTTTTGCAAGATCTGTATTGGCATTCCAAACCTTCCCGTAAATATCAGAAAAGCCATCTCCATAAGTAATGTCAAATACACATTCGCAATCATCAAATATTTGTTTCATTTTAATTAAAAAACCAGGATTTTTCATATTTAGCCTGTGCCATACAAAACTGAATTTGGGATATTGTCTGGGAATATCACCTAATTCTCCATAAGAAAACACATGAATTTCCATGCTTTCATTCGAAATGTCACTTAGCATTTCGATAAAAGCATATGAAAGTGCTTCGCACCCTTTATTGGGAGCTTTGAAATCAAATCCAAGCAATCCTATCTTTATCATAAATCTTTCTCCATTCTATTATTTTGATCAATTCTATTATAAGAAATAAGAAGTGAAATCCATATACAATACATTCTGGCCAAATCTGTTTCTTGGACACCCAATTCACAAACAAAGTAAATTAACATCATTGAGAAAAAAATTGTATTAAATGAGCAACTTTCTGAGCAGCTTGAATTCTTCCTTTTTGCATATACTAATACAGCAACATAACTAAATAATAAAAGAAAAACTCCAACTACTCCCATATGAAAGAATACATTCAAATACTGATTTTCAATTGATGTCTTTGTTTGCCATTCATACACTTTATACGCAAATTCTGTAGATACTCCTTTTCCAAGTAACCACTTATTTCCTACAGAAAGTGCCACCCACTGCCAAAGAACAAATCTATCTCCTACACCGCCTGAATTGATTTCATTATCAAATGTGACAGTTCCAATTGAAGATAATAGATCACTTATCAACGGAATTTTCATTCCTACTGCATCGTTTAATATTATCAATAACAAAAGTAATATAGAAATGGCAACCGCATAATTTATAAACTCTTTTTTTGACTTTTTATATAAAAGTAAGATATGCAAAAGCATGCAAGCTATAATGGGGATTCTTGAAACTGTTAGTAAGATATTGATAACGCTAAGTAAATATGCTACTTTAAGGAACGTATGCTTTTGTGAATACTGCGTATAATTTTTCAGCCTGTAAATAATCAATGCAACAATAAAAACCTGATGTAATCCATAAGAAATTGGTTGTCCAAAAGTTCCCATTATTCTTAAGAACCCATATCTAACTTCATGAAAAAATGTCAAACCATTCGCATTTGAAAATAACTGAAATAAATTTATCTTTGTAACTGATTCTACTATTCCCAATAATGACAATATAAAGCCACCATCAATCAATAGATTGATCGCCATTTCAAATCTTCTATTCGTGTTCACAAATCCTACGATAAGTAAAGGAATAACTACCATCATCATAGCAAACGAGAGTGCACTTAACCACGCACCCTCTGCATAGTATGATATAGAATAGTACATTGCGTACAATATGTATGGAAAAATCAAATACGGTATTTTACACTTGTAAATCACTCCACCTATGATAACACTTATAATTGTCAACACAGCACAAAAATTAACGATATTTAATCCTTTAAAAATATAGATATACTGTGGCAATATCGGGTATAACAACAAAGTGCCACAAATTGCAATCCATCCAATCTGATTTTTTGTCTTCATTTTACCTCGTCATTCTCATTCTTTTTTATTTTGAAACTCTGGAAATTCGTTATTTTCTTCCAACGCTCTCTTAATTGCTTCCAAGTATCCATATTTGTCATCTTCATCTGGCTCCAGGTAACCACCTTCTGCCCATTCGTTCCACGCATACATAAAAATCATATCCTCATGATAATCTTCTTTTGCATGCTTGATTTGCTTAGAAAGATAATACTCAAACTTTTCTGGAGTTCCCACATTAATTTGTCCTCGTTCACCATGCCGAGGAGTATTATCCCACTTGACAAATGCACCTGGGATGCTATTACTACGTACTGGTTTTGCCTCAATAATTTTCTGCCACATAGAATCATAATTTGCTACAGTTTGTCCGGTCATTTTTTTATACTGAGCAGTTCCATACCGGTATAGGTCGATACCAAACTTTTTCCCTGCCCAACCAGCTAATAGTCTTCGACATTTTTTTAATGCCGATACAATTTTTCCATCATTTGAATAAAGCCAGTGACTTGCATAAGGAGGTTGAAACTCAATATCATAATCGAATAGCTTTGCATCCTTACTATTATTCCAGTCATAATCTCCGCTCTGAAATGCAAACGTGATACCGCTCAATCCATTTTCTTTGGCAAGTTTATCCCATGTTTCAATCATTTCTTTCATGCAAGGCACAATATCTGGTCTATAAAACACAAATAATGGTTTTCCATCCTTTGTAATATATCGTTCGTCCTTAAAGAAAGGCAGAAGATACATAAAATGCTGTTTCCATTCTTTTTCCTTCCCATACTCCTGTGCTATAAGCAGTTTTCTTTCATCTCCAACCCATGCTTTTGTCCATGGTTCATTTGCCCAGCAAATACAGAACGGCATATCTACCTCTTTATTTGCTAACATCTGCTCCATCGGTTTTTCCAAAAGCATTTTTCCATTAAACCAGTAGTGATAATAACAAAAGCCATATACTCCATACTTTTTGGCCAAATCAGCCTGCCATATTTTAACGTTATCATCTAACAAATTATAGTAGTTTCCACCCAATGGAACACGTGGTTGCATATGACCTTCATAGAGTGGCTTTGCCTTTTTCACATTAGTCCACTCTGTAAAGCCGTTTCCCCACCACTCATCATTCTCCGGAATGTTATGAAACTGCGGCAAATAAAATGCAATAATCTTCATGATTTATCCTTCCTTTTGTTAAGCTGTTAATAAGCTTTCTTTTATTTATTCTTTTCTGCAATTATGTGCTGATAAAAACTATCCTTTCGATTAATTGCTGCATCCAATTTATACGTCAACTCGTGAATACCTGTAAGTTTTTTGATCCAATTCCATTTCTCTTCTGAATAATCATCAGCTAAAACCTTAACAAGATACTCGCTATAATCACTGTTCATATATGGAATTGCTTTCTCAACTTCCGGATTGCTTTTTACCACCAAAGTGATAATCAAATTTGGCGGCAGGTACTCAATTACATGTTCGTTTTTGAGCCAATATGCGAAAGCAACATTTCTTATTTCTCGAATTGTTTTGTTTCCCCTTTTTGCATGAAGAAACCATGCCGGATATTGCATAGGGTTATCTATCAGCAGCAGTGAATTTCGTACTGCAAAAAAGTCACTATTTAAAATCATATCTGGAATAAGATCTGTAAGATATACCGTTGAATCAATCCATGTTCCACCATAATGTTCCAGTAATGTAAACCTCATCAGATCCGCATATCCCGCCATCGGAATCTGTCCAGCATCCTTTTTCTTTTCAATATAATCTGGCAATCGAATGTAATCTGCAAGATTTTGATCATTCAGCAAAATGATTTTTTGATTAGAATGTTTACATACAGATTCATAGCACTTCTGAACAATGATCGGTGCCTGTTCAATACCTTTGTTCCAATAAATCCAGATCGGATTCTCTACATCATTTTTGGGAAAGCTAAGCCCATAAACATCTGTGTCTTTATACTTTAAATATGGTTTTATCTTGGATGAAGCATGTTCCTGCCACAATACCTTCCGCACCTCATAATCCTTGACAAGATGCAATTTGATAAACATAAATGCCCCTCGTTTGACGGCATTCACAATTCCATATCTTTGAATAAAGCCCTTCATGCCAATATTTTGATAGTAGTCATTCAGCATAATAATTTAATTGTCTCCCTTTATCTTGCAGAAACTACTATTCAAAAGGCTCATAGATTCCGCACCAGATAATGGTAAACTGTTTCCTCCTTATCAATTGATGGTTCTAATTTATAGGTTAGTTTATGTATCCCAGTAAGCCGCTTAATCCAATTAAATTTTTCCTCTGTAAATTTATCTCCTAATACTCTAACCAAATATTCGCTGTAGTCACTATTCAAATAAGGCATCATTTTCTCAACCTCTGGTGATGACCTCATTATTTGTGTAATTACAATATTTGAAAACAGATACTCTGGTACATGATTATTTCGTTTCCAGTAGGCAAATAGAACATTACGAATCTCACAAATCGTTCTATTATGTTGCTTGGCGTGGATGAACCAGACCGGATACAATACGGGATTATCAATTTCGCCGAGTGAATTGTGAAACACAAAAAAATCACTATTTAATATTTCCTGTGGGATTTCATCTGTTAGCAGTATTGTTGCATCCATCCATGTCCCACCATAATGCTCCAATAATGCTACACGCATCAAATCTGTATAAATCGCTAATGGAAGGACTCCGCTTTTTAATTTCTCATTCAGATAATCCGGCATATTTATATAGTTCTGCACATTGTTTTCTGTAAGCAAAACAACTTGTCTGCCGGCATATTTTTTTACAGATTGATAGCAAGTCCTTACTATCTCAGGTGCCTGCTCCAAACCTGTATTCCAGAATAACCAAATAGGCTCATCCACTTGGGTTTCTGGGAATGTCAGCTTTTCAGGAACGGTATCTCTGAACTTCAAATATTTTTTACAGACCGCTGTGCCTCCCCCCGATTGCCAAAGCAGTTTTCTCAGCTCATAATCTTTGACAATATGAAGTGGGTTACGAAGAAATTTGTTCCACATTCTTTTCTCCTCGATAAATTTTCATCAGTTTTACATAGTAGCTCTCTGTCGTTTCATAATTCACTTGACTACAATTCTTTGTATATCTTTCCAATACATCTTGTGTTTGAAGAACTTTCTTTATCGCCTTCATCAGTTCTTCCACATTACCCGCTTCAAACAATTCTCCGGTTTTACCAGGCTCAATTAATTCTGGGATACCTCCCATTTTAGATCCAACAACAGGCGTACCCAATACTCCTATGGCAGTCTGCCAAATAATCTTAATATCCCCCTTCACACTCCACTCATTGATATACTGAGTATCCAGCTTCACCACTTCTTCAAAATCAGTGATATTACTTCTGCCACTCACCTGCCACAGCCCGGTCAGTCCCGGCCTGAATGACATTCTGGCTCTGTGGTGTGGTTTATATTTCTCCCACTCGTCGAGTGTCGGTGGTCTAGTACCTACAAGGCTCATATCTCCTTTAAGGATATTCCAAAACTGCGGCAGCTCATCTATTGATGTCTTCCTGATAAACTGTCCTATGCCGGTTTTCTTTGTTCCATCCGGCAGTATCTTATTGCCTATGATTCTCGGGTCGAAGTCCATCTTGAACATCATTCCGTCGCTCACCTTGTTTTGTGCCATGAGCTCCTTCTTTCGCTCCTCGGCATCCATGTACATGCTTCTGAATTTGTACATCTTGAACTTTCTGCCGTTTCTGCCAATTCGCTCCTGTGCGAAGAAAATCGGTCCCGGTGATGCGATATATATTGCCGGTCCCACAAATATCGTCACTATCAAGGTGATGATGCATCCGACCAGCCCTCCGAGTATGTCCATGCCTCTTTTTGCTAGAAGCTGTGTGGTGCTCGCATAGTTCATGCTGGCTGTGATGACTGTGTAGTCACCTATTTTTTCTATCTGATTAAAGTTGCCTGCCATGACCTTGTTTTTGGTGATGCCTCTGTGAACAGCTATGCCCATCTCAAGGAATATGTCTGCCATTTCATAGGGATATTCGCTCTCCGCACATGGTGGGATAAGCACCTCATCCACCCATTCCTCACAGGCGTAGTCCACTATCCTGTCGCGGTTTGCAACTATTGGTATTTCACATATTGTTTTGCCCTTCAGGTCGGCATCTGTTGCCGCTGCCACTATCTGTGTGTACCCAAAGCCATTTTCATTTAGTCCCTGAAGTGTCTCCTCAAGAAGCTTTTCCGGGGCTATGACAAAGAGTGATTTTTTCGATGAAGTAAAGCCTCTTTTTTTGATAATATTCTTTAACACCATTCTGCCTAAGTACGACACGAGAATATATATTGGAATCATGATGTAGTAAGACATACGCGAATATATCTCACCCATCTGTGTGGTAAACAGGAAGAAGGTTGCTATTATTTCCACAAATGCCACATGTTTACATGTAGCTATGAACTCATCGAAATATCCGCGCTTCAATGCATTTTTGAAGGCATCGGATACTATTTCCACGAAGAAATCTATGAGCAGGAATGCTACTGCCAGTATCCTGTAGTCTTTATCTATGTATGGATTGTTAAGTCCAAAGCGACATATATATGAGACTATGAATGCTATCTGCATGCACAGGACATCTAATAGCATAAAATCTATATGCTTTGTCCAGCTTCTTCCTTTCTTTCTGTACATTTTTTATGTGTCTCCCTGTATTTCTTGATTACCCTATTTCCAGTTCATCCCTATACTGTCAAGCCTTGCTATGCGCTCTGTGTCGAGCACCATGCCGCTGGCCTTCGGGTTTTTTCTTTTACATCTGATATTTGATATCCAGCGTCCCAGCTTCACTCCGTCTGTGGAATATGATACCGGCACGTCCAAATTGCCGTTTTCCTCGTAATATTTTTTTGCAAGCTCAAACTTTCTGTTCCACTGTATAGCGGTCTTGCTTTCTGACCTGTAGCCTATGCTCTGCAGGCGCTGTAGCTGCTCGTCTGTCATTGAGTGGCTATTGGTCTGGTTTGACAGCCACCGTCCAAGCGGTATGCCGTCTGCTGTGACGTACTTTGCAGGTACTTCGAGGTTTCCATACTCCTTGTAGTAGGCTTTGGCTGCACTGTAGTACTCTTCCCACTTCTGCTTGTTGTGATCCCATATCATGCCAAGCTCCTCAAGTTCTTTTCTCTGCTCATCGGTGAGTGCCTGCTCTATGCCGTACTTTTTTACCTTGAAGCGCATGTTGTTGATCCATGAGCCTAGCCTAAAGCCTGTAGGCGATACGTATTTGGCCTTGATGTCCAAGTTGCCGTAGGTATTGCAGTAGCTTTTCAGCTCTTCAAGTACCTCCTGCCAGCTTGAGTCCGTGACATCCCATATCATGCCTATGTCGTTTAGCTTTTGTATCTTTTCCCAGGTGAGGTTTCCGGATATATTGCCTGACTTCACACGCCTCTGGGTGTTTATCCATGCTCCCAGTGTGAGGCCTGCCCCAGTGACATAGCTCTTTGGTATCTTGAGATTTCCATTTTCCTCATACCACTGCTTTGCTGCCTCATAGTACGTGTCCCAGGCACTCCCCAGATTTTCCTGCAGGCGCATGAATATCTCCCTGCTGTCCTTTGTCTCATCTATGATGCGGAATCTGTCTTCAAAGTGCTCTCTTGACGAGTGAGTGTCCGGATACAGCAAAAATGCTTCCTGCATCTCGTTTTTCAGGCAGTCTATGCAGTAGAGGCTGTCGAAGTTGTTGACCAGGTCAAAGATGACCGGCTGGTTTTTGCTTCCTGCTGACAGTGCTCTGCCTATCTGCTGCAGATAGATGATTGGTGACACTGTAGGGCGAAGCAGTATTACTCCGTCCACATCGTCCACATGTATGCCCTCGTTCAGCATGTCTATGCAGTAGAGGAGCTTTAAGTGGCTTCCTGTGTCCTTTTTGAATTCGGCAAAGGCTTTGCTGGTCGATGCTTCGTTGTAGTACGCTGTGTATATGTGTGGCTTTTTGTCCACCTTGCTAAACCAGTCGGCCGCCTGCGCCTTCATCTCATCCATATGCTCTCTGCCTGAGCAGAATACTATGTATTTGCCATCAGGCTTTGTCATCTGTCTGGCAAAGACCTCTGTGAGTCCGTCTGCCTGCTCGAGTGCACGCTTTAGCTGCTCTAGAAGCTTTTCGTTTTCCGATATAAGTCCCGGGTTTGATAAGCCCTCGATTCGTTTTTTCAGTTGTTCGAGCTCTTTCTTGTATGAATACATGGCTATGACATATTTAGGCTCCGGAAGTATTTCTCTCACGATTGCTTCTCCGAGTGTCATCTCTGAGGCTATGTTGCCCTCAAAGAGCTCCTCTGCCATATTGCGCTGGTTGTCCAGATAGCGTATGTTTGTCGCTGAGAGTCCCAGGCGCTTTGCCTTCGGATATGCTTCCAGAAGCTTTCTTACACTCTTGCCCCACTCTGCGGCTCCACAGCGGTGGAACTCATCGAGTATGATATAGTCAGGGTGCAGGGTGTCTATGCTGTCCTCATGCTTCATGAGCCTACTGTATGACATGTATTCTATGTTTGAGAACTGTGTGTCTATGTTTTCAAGCTGTGTCTTGTAGATGTACTCACTTGGCGATAGCCATAGAAAGTGCTTGTGCGGATGCTGCTCCACGAGCTTGAAAGCTATCATCGACTTGCCCGTGCCTGTCGGATGGATGACGGCTGCCATCTGCTTTTCCTCCAGCATGGTCTCGACTGCTCTGTATGCATCTTCGTTGTGCTTGTAAAGATGTATGCTCATTTGCTGCCTCCGGGTGAAACACTACATTAAAAGGGAGGTTGGATTTCGCAGATTATTACAATCTGCGAAAATCACCTCTGTTAAAAAACACTAGATATATAATAAAACTTAAGTCGTTTTGTGTCAACTATTGTATCTTTTTTTGTATCTTTTTACAATTTTAATAAAATATCAGGTTGAATTTTATATATTTTTTAGTTTTAGATGGTCAAAATTGTGGTCAGAAATAAAACTGAAGATATTATATGGAGTTAATATTCTTCTTCCTATAAATTATATATACATATATATTTTTTAAGGAGGAAACAGACATGTCAAGAAGAGGAACCAACATCAGAAAGAGAACCGACGGACGCTGGGAGGGGCGTTACTACATAGTAGACACAGCCGGCAGTAAAAAGTGCAAATCGGTATACGGCCACAGCTATAAGGAAGTAACAGAAAGGCTGCTTACAGCAAAAGCTGCTTCACTTAATCAAACAGCAGCCCCAAAGCAGTCCGCTATCACCGTAAAAGCAGTCGCTGAGAAATGGCTTGAAAGTATAGCATCCAGCCGGAAGTGCTCTACCATTCAAAAGTATTCTACTATATACAATAAATATATCAAACCGAACTGGGGAGAAAGCGTCATAGATGAGTTAAATCAGAATGAAATACTCAAGGAGTTGCCTGAGACAGCCGGTGAGAGCGTTACAAAGAGCATACTTTGTATATTCAACTCAATCCTTGCATATGGAGCTGCAACATATGGCACCGGAGAAATTCATCTGTCGTACAGGTCAAAGCGTTCATCCGTCACATCCTCAAACAACATAAATACAATCAATACAACAGACCAGCAAAAGCTAACCGAGTATCTTCTTACCGAGCTTGATATCTATAAGCTCGGTATTTTATTGTGCCTTTTTATGGGGCTGCGTTTAGGAGAAATTTGTGCCCTGAAATGGGAAGATATCGATATGATTAGTCGCACTCTGCATGTCAATCGCACAGTGCAGAGACTTCCGGTAGATACGGTACACACATCCGATTCATCACAAAATAACCACACAGCCACGAGAAAGACTTCTTTATATATAGATTCACCAAAGACTTCAAATTCACTTCGTGAGATTCCTATCCCGGACTTTATATATGACAAGCTGTCAGATTATCATAACACTTCAATGAAAGGTGACTCTTATTTTCTAAAGAAAAATCAGCCTATGGATCCCCGCACTTATCAGAATAGATTTCATATCTATATAAGAGAAGCAGGTATCGGGAATACTCACTTTCATGCATTGCGCCACACCTTTGCCACAAACTGTATCAGCAGTGGGGCTGACGCTAAGAGTGTAAGTGAGATTCTTGGACATTCCAATGTAAATATTACATTGAATCGCTATGTGCATCCAAATCTGGAGACCAAGCGCTCCGCAATCAATTCTATAGTTATCCCATAAATGGTCAGAAAAATGGTCATATTTATATAAAATGCTTATTTTATACATAAGGGAGGTTGGATTTCGCAGATTGTAATAATCTGCGAATTTTTTTTACATTCTTTCTGATTAGGCAATAGCAAAAAAACACCTCCATTGCACTGCAATAGAGGTGTTTTCTTGTATCTTTACTCTTCAATCATCGAAAGACGTTCCTTAGCAATCTTAATGTCTTCATCTGACGAATTAAGCATTTGTTTTGCTGCAGCTACAGTACCATCATTTTTGAAGAAGGTCACCAATGTAGAAATTCGCTCTTCTCTTCGTCCTTGTTCGATTCCTTGTTCGATTCCTTGTTCTTTTATTCCTTGACTGAGATTACACATAGATTTCAACAACTCCTTTCTGTCACCTTCCATTTTGATATCAAACTCATTCTCCAACATATCGTTTTTTTCCTCAGCACTTAGTTCTGGCAGAAACAAAGCACCCAGAAACCGATGAAGTTCATGTTCTGTTTGCAAGTCCAATGTTTTAGCCAGCCTAATAATCACAACATTAACAATCTCATACATATCTTTCCATCGTGATATTCCTATAATATCATTCTTTGTTAGATATATCTTTTCCAGCATATTATCCTTTTCATTCATACAAATCCAAATCGAATATACTTTCTTGATATCATTATAATTCTGAGAATCAAACTCTCTGTCCAACTGCGATGAAACCTCTCTAATCGCATAATACAGACCTCTCATTTCAACATCATAATCTATTGGTTCAGACTTTTGTGCCTCAATATTGATTATTACCTTTGATAATCCATCTGATGTACGCACATAAAATAAGATATCAAAATATGCAACCCCTTCATTTCGAACTTTATTTTCAGAATTCATCCCCTTAATCTGCACTGAATTTGTAAATCCTGGCTCGACCGGTATTGTGCTTATATAAGGTTCTCCTTCTATAAGCTTCTCAACATCACATGGATTTAATCCCATATAATCCTTTACTGTACGCACTAAAATATTTGCTAGAAATGGTTTCTGTGCTAATAGCAATTTTGCTTCTGCATCATACTGAGCTTCAAATTGCGTTTCATCTATAATTGCTTTTTTGTCAGCCATTATATTCTCCTTTCTGTTCTCCCAGGCAGAAAGGTTATAGGTATTATTTTCTTCCTCCTCCCTAATACTCTTATATTTATAACCTATGACATATATATTATATAATAATAGCTCCATCCAATGCAATAGCCCAAATGTCATTAAAAAGAGAGCGGGCCGGCGAATGGGAAGTTCGCCGGCCCAGATTTACACTAGGAGCAAAGTTTCCTTTGCGGAGATAATATTTATAGAAAACGGTTTTAACCGATTTTCC
>OHLI01000443.1_pt1 | contig 24679 bp, 19 predicted proteins | sample 1569051 | NCBI WGS metagenome assembly OHLI01 (sample SAMEA3879561, study PRJEB24766) | human gut metagenome | biome: human-associated habitat; feature: feces | place: USA | collected 1985/1987
CGCGATTTTTGCGATGCACATAGTTATCCTACCTTATTTTTTGAGTATGACTTTGCCGGCGGTTTTCGAGATATATTCGCCTTTTGACACAACCTTTTCGCCACCGACGAAGACGTAATTTATGCCTTTGGGGGTGAAGTCGGGGACTTTCGGATTTACTTCCACGTTGTCGAAATCGAAAACGGTAACGTCGGCGAAATAGCCTTCTTTCAAAAACCCGCGGTCTTTGATTTTGAAGCGTTCCGCAGTCGCGCCCGTCATCTTTCTTACGACGTTTTCAACGGGGATATCGTTATTCTTCGCGCGCACCAAAAAGTACGGGAAGCACTGATACGTCGCGCCGTTTTGCGTGCCGGCTTCTTCAACCCACGCGTCCGTCATAAAGATGGACAGGTCGTCTTTCATCAGCCTGTCGATGATAGCGTCGTTGTAGTATTTGTCGATGTAAAGTCTGCCTTGCGCGTTCGACAAATCAACGAGTTTCAAGTAGCAGTCAAAATCGGATATTCCTTCCGATTTAGCAATTTCCGCAATCGTGCGGTTTTCGTATTCCTTATGGTCGTCCGAAATGTACGCGACCGTGAAGTCGCTGAAATCCAGCCCCAGAAGTTTTTTGGACATTTCCACGAGTACGCGCAGTTTGAAACGGTTGAAAGGTTTCTTTCGGTCTTCCTTGCTCATTGCGAGATACCAGGCGGGCATAACGATTGTGATGACCGACGCGCCGTAAGTGAAAGCGTAGTTGTCGTAGGCGATTTTATATCCTTTTTCGTTGTAGTCGTGCAGTTTTTTGAGCATAGGTTCAACGCTCGGCCACGACGAACGACCGACGAAAATAAGATGGCTGTATTCCGTCCTGACTTTCGACTTTTCCATAATGTCGATGATTTCGTCCAGCGCGATTTCGATATGCGGTTTCGAGATAAGGGGATAACCCATCGCGACTTTCGACTCCGCGCGCGGGTGAATGGTCAGGATACCGTCGTACTTTTGCAGTTCCTTTGCAAACGCGACGAGTTCGTCCGTTTTGCTGTACATGCCGGGTTCGTACATAAAGCCGAAACTTCCGCCGAACGCGCCGTTTTCCATTGCCTCGTCGACGAGTTTCATTTCTTCGTCGATTTGTTCTTTCGTGAGCGGTTTCGCGTCAAAACCCAAAATGCTTATGCGCGTCGTGCCGTGTCCGATAAGGGGGACGATATTGACGTAAAGTTTGCCTTCGGCATTTTTAATAAAGTCTTTGAAACTGCCGGGGTTTTTGGCGTGGAATAAACCGCCGCCGACTTTGTCCTTATATTTTGTGTTTTTGTCGACGCCGAACGGCGAAAATCCGCAGTTGCCCGTGATCTGGGTGGTGATTCCCTGACGGATAAACGGCTCGTAAAACCTTTCCGCGTCGTCGTAGTCGTAAAAGAAATCGTTGTGGCTGTGCGCGTCGATAAAGCCCGGGGCAACAGTCAAACCCGTGCAGTCGATAACTTCGGCGTCCGCGGTGTCGATGTCTTTTGCGATTTTCGTGATTTTGTCGTTTTCGATAAGAACGTCCGACACGTACGGCTTGCCGCCGCTGCCGTCAACGATAGTACCGTTTTTGAGTAAAGTTTTCATAATTGCCTCCGAATCTTAATTACTTATATTATATCATACGGTTATAGTAAAAATCTACAACTTTTTATGCGGTTTTACGATTGCATATCGTGCGGAAATTTGATAATATTTTATTGAGGTAAATATGATAACTACGGTTTTTATCGACATCGACAACACTCTTCTGGACTTCGACGTGTGCGCGACGTACGCCATGTCGAAAGGGCTTGAAAAATACGGGAAACACTACGAAAACGGATTGTTTGAGTGCTTCAAAAAAATCAACGATAATCTTTGGCGAAGAATTGAGGACGGCACGCTCACGAAAGACGGCTTGAAAAAAATCAGGTGGAATCTGGTTTTCGACGCGTTCGGGATAAAGGGCATCGACGGGCCCGAGTTTGAAGAAATCTTTCACGACTTCCTTGCGGTGTCGGCAGAACCCGTGTCGGGCGCGCACGAACTTTTAACATATCTTTGCGGAAAGTATAAACTTTTTGCAACGAGCAACGGCCCGTTCAAACAACAGGATTTCCGCCTTGAAAAAGCCGATATGAAAAAGTATTTTTCGGGATTGTTTATTTCCGAGGCGGTCGGGGCGATGAAACCGTCGAAAGAATACTTCGATTATTGCATTGAAAACGCGAATGTAAAAAAGGACGAAATCGTGCTTATCGGCGATTCGCTTACCGCCGATATTGCAGGCGGACGGAACGCGGGGATAAAGACCGTATGGTTCAATCACGATCGCGCGGATATTCCCGAAAATAAAATTTGGGAATATTACGTTGAAAGTCTTGACGAGATAAATAACATACTTTAAGCGGTGATTTTCGTTCAATAAAACCTAATTTTTGCAAAAATAAAGCCGTGGCAGACGCCACGGCGTTTTAATATGTTTTTGACTATTTGATTTTTGTCATCACGTCTTTCAGCGCGCGGTAGCGGTGCGACACCGCGTTTTTTTCTTCCGCCGTCGCAAGTCCGAAAGACTTTTTCAGATCGTCCGAATAAAAGATGCAGTCATAGCCGAATCCGCCGCTTCCTTCTTCGCGCCGCAAGATTCTGCCATAGGTTTTGCCGACGCCGAAAACGTAAGTGTCGTCGGGGTAATAGCAGGCGATGACCGAGATAAAATACGCGCTTCGGTCGGTAATATTTTCAAGGTTTTTCAAAAGTAAATCGCGGTTTTTCTTATCGTCGCCGTGAATGCCTGCATACCTTGCGCTGTGCACGCCGGGCGCGCCGTTAAGGGCGTTTACCGACAGTCCGCTGTCGTCGGCGTATACGGGCGCGGATATTCCTTTTTCGCGAAGGAACAGGCTTATCGTTTTTGCCTTGATAAGCGCGTTGTCGAAAAAGGTTTCGCCGTTTTCGTCGATTTCCGCATCAAAGCCGACGTCGTGAAGCGACAGCACTTGAACGTCTTTCCCGAGCATCTCCGAAAATTCGCGGATTTTGTTCATATTGTTGGACGCAATTATTACTTTTTCCATAATTTCCGCCGTGTATTATTGCAACAATGCGCTTGCAAGAGCCTGAATTTCAGCGACGTTTTTGTCGCTTACCGCCGAATAAATTTTGACGTCGGCGTCAAGAAGCGTAAGGTTTTTTTGCTGTTCCAGCATGCCGCGCATAATACGCGAAGCCTGCGGCGCCCACGAGCCGTTTTCGATAAATCCGACGGTGCGGTTCTGGAAGTTTCTTTCGACAAGGTGTTCGATAAACGTTTTCATAAACGGGAAAATATCGCCGTTGTACGTCGTTGTCGCAAGCACGAGTTTTCCGTATCTGAACGCGTCCTCGACCGCTTCCGCCATATCGCATCTTGCAAGGTCGAAAACGGGCACTTTCACACCCTTGTTTTCAAGTTCCGCTTTGAGCAGATTCACCGCTTTTTCGGTGTGGCCGTAAACCGACGTATACGCGATGACGACGCCGTCGCTTTCCACGCCGTACGACGACCAAATATCGTAAAGATTGAGATAATACGGAATGTTTTCAAAAAGCCACGGACCGTGCAGCGGACAAATGATTTTGATATCGAGCGCCGCTGCTTTTTTCAGAACCGATTGCACCTGCGCGCCGTATTTTCCGACAATGCCGAAATAATATCTTCTTGCCTCGCACGCCCAGTCCTCGTCGGTGTCGAGCGCGCCGAACTTTCCGAAAGCGTCTGCCGAGAACAAAACTTTGTCAAAGTCGTCGTAAGTCATGATGACTTCGGGCCAATGTACCATGGGAGCGGCGATAAACGACAGGTTGTGTTTTCCAAGCGGTAAAACGTCGCCTTCTTTCACCACGACTTGTCTGTCCTGAAAATCCGTGCCGAAATAGTTTTTCATCATCTGGAACGCGCGAAGGGACGACACGATTTTCGCGTCCTTGTATTTTTCCGAAAACGCCAGAATATTTGACGAATGGTCGGGCTCCATGTGTTGCACGACAAGGTAATCGGGCGTGCGACCGTTCAAAGCGACCGCGATGTTTTCAAGCCACTCGGCGCCGAATGATCTGTCGACGGAATCCATCACAGCGACTTTTTCGTCGATAATGACGTAAGAGTTGTACGCCATGCCGTTTTCCACGACGTATTGCCCCTCAAACAAGTCAAGGTTTCTATCGTTCACGCCGACGTATTTTATATCGTTTGAAATTTTCATAATAGGATCTCCTGATGCTTTTCACCATTATACAATAAAAACCGCAATTCTGTAAAACGAAAAAAAGGGCGGGAGACGTTATTATTTTTATATGGTAAAAAAGCAAAATATATATACTGTCAAAAAGACTGTCTGAACGACACAAATAATCAAAATATGAAATTTTATTCATATTCTGTTGACAAGCTGGAAAATTTAGTTTACAATAAGGGCAGAAAAAAGAAAGCAGGCTTAATATGAAAAAAATATCTTTGCACGTTGACGGTATGAAATGTGGTATGTGCGAGTCGCACGTGAACGACGCCGTAAGAAAAGCGGCTGACGTGAAAAAAGTACGCTCGTCGCACGTATCGGGCTTGACCGAAATAATCTGCGACGACAACACCGACGTCGACAAAATCGTATCCGCAATCAAAAACGACGGCTACGACGTGAAAGACGTGAAAGTTTCGGACTTTGAAAAGCACGGCTTGTTTTTGAAATTTTAATTTGCTCTCCTTCCGATTTGTTTTATATAAAAAATACGCGCCCGAAGCGGCGCGTATTTTTTTGTTCCGCGCTAAATACGCAAAAAATAAAAGGCTGACGGGTTGTCAGCCTTTTGGTTTTAACGCGGTTATTCGTTGTCGTCCTGTTTGTTTTCCTGTTTTTCGGCGATTCTCTCGCTCACCTTTTCAAAGAGCGATTGTTTATCTATGTCATCCTCGTTTTCTTCAACGGGGTTTACGATGACTTTGACGTCCAGAATTTTGCGCTGCGTAAGCCTGTTTACGATGATCGTCAGGTTTTTGTAATTGAAGGTTTGCGCCTTTTTGGGGATTTCGCCGATTTCCGCGATAATCCAGCCACTGACTGTCTGGGAGTCGAAGTCTGCCGCTTCGTCCTTATCGAGCCCGAAAGTTTCAAAGAATTTATCGAGTTCCGCACGGCCGTCGACGATATAAGTCGTGTCGTCGATTTTCGTGAAGTAGTTCACGACCTCGTCGTGTTCGTCCCAGATTTCGCCGACAAGTTCTTCCAGAATATCTTCAAGGGTAACAATGCCCAGCGTTCCGCCGTATTCGTCCACAACGACAGCCATATGCACTTTTTGGCGCTGCATGCTTTTTAAAAGCGTCGAAATTTTCATATGTTCCGTCGCGATGGTAACGGGGGTGATGTAGTTTTTTATCGATTTTTCGCCTTTTTCAAGGGCGGTGAAGAAGTCGATATTATGGATCATACCCACGATGCTGTCGATTGTGTTTTTGTACACGGGCATACGCGAGAAATTATGTTCCAGGAAAAGCGCCTTGATTTTTTCCATCGGCATGTCGATGGGCACCGCGACAACGTTCACGCGCGGCACGAAAATATCCTCGACTTCCGCGTCGTCAAACTCAATCGCGCTGGAAATAAGTTCGCGCTCCTGCATGTCAAGAGAGCCGTCTTCCTGCGCTTCTTCGACCATGGATAAGAGTTCTTCCTCGGTGATTTTGTCGTCGTTTTTCGACTTGAATATCTTGCGAAGAATGAATTTCAGCCCCGCAAACAAAATCGTGATGGGGTACAGTATGACCATTATCGCGCGCATCGGGTAGCCGAACGCCATCGAAATCTTTTCGGAATTTTCTTTCGCAATCATTTTGGGCGAAACTTCGCCGAACGTCAAAACAATCGCAGTTGATACCGCGACCGAAACGATACCGCTTACCGCGGCGTTTGGAATGACTGTTTCAAAAAGATTGTTGAATAATACCGAAAGCGTGATATTGACAAGGTTGTTGCCGACGAGGATCGCCGAAATCACTTTGTCATATCTGTCCAGAAGATACAGCGCGTTTTTGGCGGCTTTGTTGCCGTCCTGCGCTTTAAGTTTGAGTTTCGTGCGGTTTACCGAGGTAAAAGCAGTTTCGGTTGCCGAAAAATAGCCCGAAAACAGCACGAGTATTACGATGAAAATGACCGACAATATAATACTGTCAGGGTCAGGGTCAGGTTGTTCTGTTAACATACTTCTCCTTAAAAAAAATAATAATGTTATTTAATTATATCATTGAATATATAAATTGTAAATATATTTTATTAAAATCGCCGTTTTTTGGACGTTTTATCGGAATCCCACGGCAAAAGCGGTTGCTTTGGCTATTGACAATGACGCTTTCCGGTGCGATAATAAAAAAAAGGAGACGCGATATGAATATACTTTGCGACAAAATGATTATGGCTGTGTTGTCCGGCGGAAACGCCACGGAAACCGTACGCGACCTTACCGCCCGGGGCTTTTATACGACGATGCTTTCGTCAACGGGCGGATTTTTGAAAAAGAAAAGCGTGACGCTTCTTATCGGCGTCGAAAGGGCGCAGGTCGATACCGTCCTGGAAATTCTGGAAAAGCACGCGAAAAAGCATATCGAGGCGTCTTTCGTGAATTCTCCCGACGTCACGGGCGTTGCCGTAAAAACGCCGGTAAAGGTCGAAACGGGCGGCACCGTCGCATTCGTTATGGACGTTTTGAGTTGCGTCAAGTTTTAAGAAGACTTTATCAAATAAACGAAACGGCATCGGGGTTCGACGCCGTTTTTTTGCGCCGATATTATTGTAAAAAGTACACGACGTACAGCCCCGCAAGGGTTGCGAAAAGAGTAGGAATTGCGACGACAACGCCGTACTTCAAAAAGTCAAGGAACGTAAACTTTACGTCAAGGTTTTTCAAAAGCCCCGTGAACATTATTCCCGCAAGCGCGCCGACGGGCGTCAGGAACGCGCCGATGTTGCTGCCGATTACCGACGCATACACCGCAAAAGGCGACGCGGTTTCGGTGATTGCCGAGTACAAAACGCTCATCGGAATATTGTTGATAAGGTTTGCAACGAGCGTCGACGACACGCCGTAAGTCAATATGTCGTACCTTTCTCCCGCCGCGCCGAAAACGTCGGCGATTTTTTGCGATACGCCCGTTTTTTTCAGCGACAAAACGACGATAAACATAGATATGACAAAGGGGATTAGTTCGTAGGGAAGACGTTTGAAAACGTTTGTGAGTTCCGTCGGTTTTTCCTTTTTCACGGCGGCGATAACAAGCGCGCCGACAACAAGGAGAAGAAACGCGCACGTCGCAACCGCCCACATTTCGATTCCGACGTAATCCGCGATAATAAGGAATACAAGACAAATTATTAAAAGCACCGCGCCGAATATCGCAAGGTACGGTTTTTCGATTTTTGCGGTCTCGACTTCGCTCACGGGGATCTCTTCCTTAAACTGTTTTTTGAACAATAAGTACAGCACGAGAAGGGCGCAAAGTCCGCCGAATATCGTCGGCAACGCCATTACTTTCAGATAACCGGAAAAGGTCATGTGAAAGGATTCCGCAAGGTATATATTCGTCGGATTGCCGATTATGAAAAACATTGAAAACGTGTTTGCCGCAACAAATTCCGTCACAAGATACGGCACGGGATCTATGTCGGCGTTTTTGCAAAAGTAACAGATAAACGGCGTAAACGTAAGGATAATGATGTCGTTTGACGTAAACACGGTCAAAATCGACACGACGCCGTAAAGAATGAAAAACAGTTTCGTCCGACTGTGTCCCGCAAGTTTCATCGACTTTGTCGCAAGAAACCTGAACACCCCCGCCTCGTCCAGAAATACCGACACCGTCGTCATTCCGAAAAACAGCAAAAGGATTTTTACGGGGTTGACGGAGTTTCGCCCGTGAAACATCGACGCCATATCGCCCGTCAATCCGTCCCAGGCTTCCCTGAAAGTCAACACGTTAAGCGCGACGATAAGTATCGCCGAAATTACCGGCACCACAAAAAATACGGGAATGCGCTTTCCTTTGATTTTTACTTCGGGCAGAAATACGATTGAAAGTATCGTTCCCGCCGCCGCTATTACGGATAATACGATTGCCGCCGTCATCATCAGTTCCTCAAACGAGAAAGCATTATATTCCCATTTTGAAAAATTCGCAACGATTATCGCGTGCTAATTCCGATTTTATTTTCAATTACCGAAAGCGGTGCTTTTCGGGAAGCGAAAAACGGGATTACTTTGACAAAATGCGACAAAAAACGACGGGCGGGAAAGCTCGTCGTTTCGGTGTGGTTTTTATGTTTTTTTGATTGTTTCGTCCGGAAGAAAACAAACAAAACAGGGCTGGTTATTTTGAATAATTTTCCTGCATTTTCGTCAAGCGTTCCTTGATTTTTTCACGGAGAGATTGCGGCTCGATTATTTCCGCATACGTGCCGTACTGCATCGCCCAGAATTGCATTGCATTCGGACTTGCGACAATTTCGACGGTTAATATGCCGCTTTCATTGCTTTTAACCTTGATTTCCGCGCCAAACCAATCGATTATATCGTCGATGAGCCGCTCGGGCAGTTTAATTACGACGCGCTCAGGCTTGTCCGCAAACATATAAGGACGCGCGGTTGAAAGTTCCTTGTAATCGATGCCGTTTTTGTATCCCGGGACGGATTTCAGCGGCGTGCGTACGTCGTCGGAAATTTGCATGTCAGTGATTTTGTCCATGCGGTAAAAGGCGACGTCGCATTGCTTTTCGTTGTACGCCATAAGGTAGTAGTGCTGGTTGTGCAACAGCATCTGATACGGGCTGACTTTGTGGTGCGCGGTGCGGTGCAGTTTTTTGTCCGCGCCCATTTTGTTGTAGTCGAAGACAAGCTGCTTTTCGTTTTCGATTGCTTCGTCGACGAGATCGACGTTCAAAAACAAATCGCGGTTCTGAGTTTTGTTCCAGTCGCGTACCGAGTAAACGTGCTTGACGTGCGCTTTGAAATACTTGCCGCCCAAAAGTATCAGTTTATCAATGAGTTGCTTGGAATACGTCGCGTTTATGTGGCTGCTGCTTAAAACGCTGTCGATAAGAAGACGGAGTTCCGCGTTCTCGAAAGGGCGGCTTGCAAGATAGATTCCTTTTTTGTCGCCTTCGATTTCAAAACCCATTTCTTTGAGATAGGATACGTTGCGACCGATTGCCTTTCTTTCGACGACAAGGTCGTATTCGTCGCTTAAAATATCGATGATTTTTTGCTGAGTCAGCGGATGGTCGGCGTCGGAATAACCGCTCAGAACCTGATAAAGACGGAAAATCAGCGTTTGTTTGCTTTCCATAAAAGCCCCCTTGAAAATCGTTAAATCAATTATATCACTTATTTTCAATTATGTCGATCGTTTGTCCCGTTTTCGGTACATTAAAAGCGTCTTCCGCACAAAACACACGCGGATTTTGATTGCTTGACCTTTGTGCGTAGACGATATTATAATTATTATTAGCAAGGCGCGAAAAAAGTTTAAAAAATATCAAGAAAAAAATTATATATGACACATGTGTTCATATTTTGTTTGTTATATTTAAAGAAAACTAAGTATGCGCCTGGCGTGCATAAGGAGGAAAAATGAAAATTAATGCTTTTATCAACTGTTATTAAATGTCCAAGACGTTGCGATTCAAGCTTGCGCCCGAATACGAGACGGAAAAGAACCTTTTGGAAAAGGGATTTCTTGATCGCGACAAATTGCGCGCGGACGATTATGATTTAATGAAAAAAGTTATCGACAAATATCATAAACATTTTATTGATAAAGCGTTGGAAGGTTTCAAATTCGATTTATTGCAAGACTATGCCGAGGCGTTTTATTCGCAATCGGCCGATGACGACGGCAAAAAACTTGAAGAAATCAAAAAGAAAATGTGCAAGGAGTTGGCGACTTGTTTTTCGAAACAAGACGAGTTTAAGTTACTCGATAAAAAAGAACTGGTCGAAAAACTAATCCCCGATGCCGAATTTATCGAATACGAAGAAAAAGATATTGCGAAGAGATTCAAGGGGTTTACGACCTATTTCACGGGATTCAACGAAAACAGACAAAATTTATACGCTGCGGAACTGAAACACGGGACGATTGCGTTCAGATTGATTGAAGAAAATTTGCCTGCATTTTTGTACAACTGCAAAAAGGGAGTAAAAATATTCGAGGAACTTGACGAAGGCGATGCAGAAACGCTTAATAATGAACTTGGAGAGATACTCTCAATCGGAAATGTAAAAGATATATTGAACGTCGAGTATTACAATAAAACGCTCACGCAAAACGGCATAGACGTTTACAACCAGATTATAGGCGGCTATACACAGGAAGACGGGACGAAAATCAAAGGTGTCAACGAGTACGTCAACTTGTATAACCAGACGCACGACAAAAAACTTCCGTCGCTCGCAAAACTCAAAAAACAGATTTTAAGCGACAGTTACTCGTTGTCGTTTTTGCCCGCAAAATTCAACGACGATTCCGAATTGCTTTTATCGCTTAAAAAGTTTTATTCGATGGTAAACGAAGAGACCGGTTTAAGCGTAGAAAAGGCGATACAGGAAATGCGCGACGTTTTTTCACACATCGATGACTGTGATTTGCATAACGTTTTTATCGACGCAAAATTTATAAACAAGGTTTCAAACGACGTTTTCGGGAATTGGGGCGTTTTGATTGACGGCATAAACGCGGAATATGAGAAACTCAATTCGTTCAACGGGAAAAACCTCGACAATTATGAGGAAAAACGCAAAGCGTTTTTAAACAAGATCGAAAGCTATTCTGTTGACGCGTTGCAGGCATATTCGGGAAAAGAAGAAAAAATCGCCGGCTACGTTCAAAAACGTGCGGTCGAACTTTACGATAGTGTCGCATGCGCATATGAGAATATGAGTAATAAGGTAATAAATGCGCGAGAAGGGAAGGTAAAGCTTTATCAGGACGACGAAAAAACCGAAATAATCAAAACGTTTTTGGACGCGGTACAGGAATTCAAAAGGTTTGCCGAGATGTTTTGCTATGACGGCACCGACGGCGATACGACGTTTTACGGCGAATTTGCGAATTATTACGGACAAATTGCCGAAATTATACCGCTTTACAATAAATGCAGGAACTATTTGACGAAAAAGCCGTATTCCGAAGACAAAATCAAAATAAACTTTGACAACAGTCAGCTTCTGGACGGATGGGACGCAAATAAAGAAAAGGATTACCTTACGATTTTATTGCTCAAAGGTAATAATTATTATCTCGGCATTCTGGACAAAAACCACAAAAATGTATTGATTAAAGACGTACCCGAAAAAGGTCAGGGCGAGCCGTGTTTCAAGAAAATGATTTATAAATTATTACCCGGACCCGAGAAGATGTTACCCAAAGTGGTTTTCAGCGCAAAAAATATCGGTTTTTATAACCCTGATCGGGAAATACTCAGAATACGTGAAAATGGGACGTTTAAAACCGGTGACGACTTTAATATTGACGATTGTCATAGGTTGATTGATTTTTATAAAGAATGTATAAGTAAGAACGAAGACTGGAAGACGTTCGGGTTCAAGTTCAAAGAAACGAGCGAGTATAAAAACATAGGACAATTTTATAACGAAGTAAAAGAGCAGGGATATAAGATTTCATTCACGGATATACCCGAAAGTTACGTCAAAGACTTGGTAAACGACGGAAAACTGTATTTATTCAGGCTTGCTAATAAAGATTTTTCTCCGTACAGCAAGGGCAAAAAGAATTTGCATACGATGTATTTCGAGGGAATATTTGATCCTGAAAACATAAAAGAAAAGGTTTATGCGCTTAACGGCGGCGGCGAGTTGTTTTTCAGATGCGCGAGCTTGAATTACGACAAACCGACGCATCCGAAAAACGTACCGATAAAAAACAAAACGTATGAATTCCGCACCGATAATGCGAAAAAAGAAACAAGCACGTTTGAATACGACCTCATAAAAGATAAGCGATATACGAAAGATCAATACACGCTGCATTGTCCGGTGACGCTTAATTTTAAGGAAAGAGGAATCGAAAGGATAAACGATCTCGTAAGGCAATCGTTGCGCGAAAGTGACGACAACTACGTAATCGGCATTGATCGGGGCGAAAGAAACTTAATTTACATCAGTGTGATCGACGGAAAAGGAAAGATTGTCGAGCAATTCTCGATGAACAATTTATCAAGCGGTAACGACGTGTCGATAGATTTCCACAAAATGCTCGAAACGCGGGAGCGCGAGCGTGACGCGTCCAGAAAAAACTGGAATACAATCGACAATATCAAAGACTTGAAGCAAGGATATTTAAGTTATGTCGTAAAGAAAATTTGCGACCTCGTCGTAAAATACGACGCGATTGTCGCAATGGAAGACTTAAACATCGGGTTCAAGCACGGACGAGAAAAATTCGAGCGACAGGTATATCAGAAATTCGAAAAAGCACTTGTCGACAAAATGAGTTATATCGTAAACAAGAACGCGTCGCCGCATTCCGACGGAGGTTTGTTCAGGGCATACCAGCTGACCAATAAAAAGTATAATGAAAACGAAAAACAAAACGGGTTTATTTTCTATGTCAGAGCGTGGAATACCAGTAAGATCGATCCGACGACCGGGTTTGTAAACATGCTTCCGTTAAAATATCAGAGCAAAGAAAAATCAAAAGAATTTTTCGATAAATTTGAAGATATTTTTTACGATGAAAACAAGGATATGTTCGGTTTTACATTCAGATATGACGATTTCGGTATAAATATCGATCATAAAAACGAATGGACGGCTTATTCAAACGGCGAACGAATAATCACCGTACGAAATTCGTTCGGCAAGTGGGATAAAGAGAAGATCGCATTAACGCCGGCATTTAAGAAACTGTTTGACGACTATAACGTGGATTGTCGCGGCGACGTCAAACGACAGATTATGAACGTTGACGACAAAGACTTTTTCGTCAGGTTATATAAACTATTGTCGTACACGATGCAGTTGCGAAACTCCGACGACGTTGACGACTATATTTTGTCGCCCGTCGTTAATGCGGAAGGGAAGTTCTTTGACAGTCGCAATTCGGACGGCAGTTTGCCTTGCGACGCGGACGCAAACGGAGCGTATCATATTGCCAAAAAGGCAATGTGGGCAATCTGGAAGATAAAAGAAGCGGACGAAGAAAGTTTCAAAAAGACAAGTCTTGCAATCGACAACAAGACGTGGCTTGAATTCGTGCAAAAGGCATAATGGAAAACCCGATTATCATTTCAAATCTGAACGACTTTATCTTTTGTCCTGCAATTTCTACTGTTGTAGATATATGCGTACAGACGGCGGCGCGTGGGGTTTATAAACCTTATTTAATTTCTACTGTTGTAGATACCGGGGGATTGTTCGGTTTTTCGGGGTTTATAAACATTATTAAATTTCTACTGTTATAAAAGCCCTTGTGTCTATTTAAAATCGTTGGCAATCATACACGTATAATTATTGACTTCGCCGTTAATTTGTGCTATAGTTGTTATGTGTTATAGAACATAGAACAAAACAAGGAGGTCTTTATGGCAAAGAAAAGCTTTAACAACCAAAGCAAAGAAAAAGATGCCTTAGGTAAGTTAATTTCAAAATTGCGCAATGAAAAAGGACTCTCTTTGCGTAAATTTGCTGAAAATATTGGGTTGTCTCCTTCTAATATGACTTATATCGAAAAAGGAATAAATGCGCCGACGGCAGAAGTATATGAGAGAATATTGAAAGAATTAAAACCCGAGGAAAAAGAAAAAACCGAAATGGATAGACTCTTTTGTATTGTGCGAAAAGTTCCAACCCCGGAGGTCTGTCAAGTTATTTTAAATAATTATGAGTTAGGAGAAAGAATAAAAAGTATAGGTGATACTGTGTTGACAGCAGAGCAGCTAAACTTGGTGGAAAAACTATTTAAGTCGTTTGGCAATACTTGACAAAAAATTATCATATTATTTTTGCTATTATTAGATAAGAGGAATTTCAAATGAAGACGTATTACTTAAAAATCAGAGACAAATATATAAGCGACATTAAAAACAGAGTTAAAAAACACGAATATCGATTAGCGTCGCCTGAAAGGATGCAAGCTAAAGTTGGCGACACCTTCGTTTTAATATCAAATCAAAATAAAGATAACTTTGTCAGAACAACTATAAAAGGAATTAAAGTTTATAATTCATGGAATGAAGCTTTAATTGAAAACTGGGAACAAGATTTTAAAAATACTTTCAATTCATTAGAAGAAACGTTGAAAGAGTGCTATAAGTTTTACACAAAAGACGAAGTTAGCCGTTATGGAATAGTGGTGTTTGATATTGAACCGATATATATTGACTATTCAAAATCAAGTGTTTTGCTTGATACAAACATTTTTATAAAGAGGGAAAGCAGTGATAATGTTTCATTCGAAATAAATAACTTATTTAAATGGTTTGATAAGAAGCATGTAAAGAAATATTTGCATAAGAAAACTATTGAAGAACTAAAAACGCACAAAGACGAAAAAGTTAGAAAAGCAATGCTAACAAAAGCGAGTTCCTATGACTTATTGCCATCGTTCGGTTCCGAAAAAGATAATCACTTTGATTATGTTATAAGTCAATATTCACAAGATGCAAATAGCAAAATTGATAATGCTTTACTTTTAGAAATATATAATGATAATGTTGGTATTCTGCTTACCGATGATAACGCAATCTTGAAAAAAGCAAAAGATTTGTTTATCAGAGATAAAGTTGTTACATCTGCTGAACTTTTAGAGTATTTTGAAAGGACATATCCAAAAAACATTGAATACAAAATGCTTGCGGTTAAATTAAAACGATTCGACGAGGTGGATATAAACAGCACTTTCTTTGATACTCTAAGAGAAGACTATGAGGGAAAGAAATTTGACGATTGGTTTAAGAAAAAAGGCAATGAAAAGGCATACGTTTTTGAAGATAATGACGAAAAATTAAAGGGCTTTTTATATCTTAAAATAGAAGATGAAAACGAAAACTATTCTGATATAGAGCCTATTTTAACTCCGAAAAGAAGATTAAAAGTTGGAACTTTTAAGATTGAGCGCACAGGCTTCCGTTTGGGAGAACGTTTCTTAAAAATTATTTTTGAGAATGCTGTCAAGTGGAATGTTGATGAAGTGTATGTAACGCTTTTTGAAGATAAAAGACAAGAAGTTGTTGCTTTAAAAGGCATAATGGAACAATGGGGCTTTGTAAAACACGGTTATAAGAAATCGAACGGCGAATTAGTGCTTGTAAAAGATATGAAACAGTATAAAGATACCGAAACGCCGAAGTTTAATTATCCTATTTTGAAAAAAGATAGAAACCGCTATTTTCTGCCTATTTATGCTAAATATCATACGGATTTATTTCCTGATAATATTTTGAAGAACGAAGACATGCATTTGTATGAAGATAACCTTGCTCATAGATATGCAATAGAAAAAATATACTTAACGGGAGCATTTTATATTTCAGCAAAAGCAGGAGACACGGTTTTAGTTTATAGAATGGGAGAAGAAGAATACAAAAAGTATTCTTCGGTGGTTACTGGTATGGCAATTATTCAAGAAGTCATAAAAACCAAGAACGTTGAAGAGTGCATAACTATTTGTAAGGATAAATCTATTTTCAAAGAAGACGATATCCGAGCTGTATATAGTAAATATCCTACCGTAGTAAAGATTTTAGACTATAAACCATTTGCTCATAAGGTAACATTAAACGAATTAAGAGATTACGGTGTTTTAGATAAGTATTCAGGACCGCGCCCGTTTACGTTTATAACCCAAGAACAATTTGACACGATTTATAAATTAGGAATGGAGGAACAAAAATGAAAAAGAAAATACTAATATCCATCAACCCGGAGCATGTACAAAATATTATTAAAGGTATCAAGAAGTACGAATATAGAAAAATTGCGGCAAAACAAGATATTTCTTCCATCATCATTTACGAGACTACTCCCGTAAAAAGAATTGTTGCAGAAGCTGAAATAATAGACGTTTTAATGTATTCGCCTGAAGAATTGTGGAAACTTACAAAGGAAGAAGCGGGCATCAGCAAAGAATTTTTCGATGAGTATTTTGAGGGAAAAGAAATTGCTTACGCTTATAAATTAGGCAAAATTAAAGTTTATGATGAGCCTAAAACTTTATTAGAATACGGCATTAAAGCCGCGCCACAATCCTTCGTTTATATTTAAAAACAGCAATTTTATGTGGAAAAATTATCAGGAGAATTATACAAATGAGCGAAAACAAGATACTCGATACAATGTGGGATGATAACCCGATAGACATCACGCAGGAAGCGAATTTTATATGGAGCATTGCCAACAAGTTGCGCGGCTCGTATATGCCCGATAAATACGGTGACGTCGTAATTCCTATGACGATTTTGCGCCGTTTTGAGTGTGCGCTTGAAGCCACAAAGCAGGCGGTGTTAAAAGCCTATCAGTCAAACCCGAATTACCCGTCGAAAGCACTTTGCAAAATCGCGGGGTTTTCGTTCTATAACACGAGCGAGTACGACTTAAAAGAACTCTGCAACGATTCCAAGCATATTGCGGCGAACTTCAAAAATTATATCAGCGGTTTTTCGGCTAACGTAAAGGACATTTTTGCCGAACTTGAAATGGACAAGCATATCGACAAAATGGAAAAGGACGGCTGTCTGTATTCCGTTGTCGAGGCGTTTTCCGTGCTTGACCTATCCATAAAAACTTACGACAGTATCAAGATGGGCTACATTTTTGAAAACCTGATCGGCAGATTTTATCAGAATGTGGACGCCGGACAATTTTACACGGGCAGAGATATTATCAAATTGCTCGTAGAAATTTTAATGGCAGAAGGTTGCGACGATATTTTCGACAGCCACAAGGTTATTACCGTTCTTGACCAAGCCTGTGGAACGGGCGGTATGCTTTCCACGGCGTATACCTACATAAAACACTATAATCCTACGGCGGAAGTCAAACTGTTCGGGCAGGAATTTATGGGGCAGTCTTACGCGGTAGGGCTTGCTGAAATGCTCATCAAAAATCAGGACTCGGATAATTTCCGTCACGTCGATACGTTCAAAACCGATTGCTTTGCCGATACGAAAATGCGTTTCGTCATTGAAAACCCGCCGTTCGGCACACCGTGGTCGGGTAAAGACGCAAAGGACGGACAGGAAGACGCAGTTAGGAAAGAATACGCCAAAGGCGAAACGGGCAGATGGGGACACGGACTTCCGAGTGGTGGCGACTCACAAATGATTTTCTTGCAGTCCGCCGTGGATAAAATGGACGACTTCTGCGGCAGAGCGGCGATTATCGAAAACGGCTCGCCGCTGTTTAACGGCGATACCGCTTCGGGCGAAAGTCAGATTCGCCGTTGGCTTTTGGAAAGTGACCTTATTGAAGCGATTATCGCTTTGCCGACCGACTTGTTTTACAACACGGGCATTCAGACCTACGTTTGGATTCTCTCGAAAAATAAGCGCAAAGAACGCAAAGGCAAAATACAACTCATCAACGCCGCCGAGATTTACCATAAACTGCGTAAAGCCGTCGGCAACAAGAAAAACGAAATTACGAGAGAGGACAGAAAGAGAATCACGCACCTTTACGCCGATTTTGTGCCGAGCGACCTTTGTAAGATTTACGATAACACGGAGTTCCTTTATAAGGAATACGCCGTTATGCAACCGCTTCAACGCAGTTACGCTATCACGGAAGAGCGTATCGAGCAAATGCTGATGAAAGGCGCGCTTTCAGGTGTTTACGACGAAGCGAAGATTGCCGACTACGAAAGTCAGGGTGTTACGCTTGCCGATAAAGATAAGAAAAAATACGAAGAAATGCTTGAAAGAAAGCCGTTATATGAGGACATTCTGCAAACGCTGAAAGAGCATATCTCGGACAAGGTGTATAAAGAACCGGAAAGTTTTATCAAGTACCTTTCGGGAATTCTGTCGTGCGATAAAAAACTGACAGAGCGTATCGCGGACGGGCTTTCCGAGATGGACAAAACGGCGGAAATTCAGCGCGATAAAAAGGGCAATATTATTTACGACAAAGAAACGCGCGACACCGAAATCGTGAAATATACCGAGGATATAGAAACCTATATGGCGCGTGAAGTGTTGCCTTACGTTCCTGACGCGAAATGGTTTTGGGAAGAAAATCTCGGGGCGAAAAAGCCCGTGATAAAAATCGGCGCGGAAATACCGTTTACAAGATACTTCTATAAGTACACGCAACCCGAAAAAAGCGAAGTGTTGGAAGAAAAATTCCTAACGCTTGAAAAGAGCGTGAGCGAAAGAATTAAAAACTTGTTTGAGGGAAAGGGAAATGAATAATGATCAAAGAAAATCAATGATAAGCGTTAGGGGCTGTTTTAGTGAGTCAATAGGGAAATCAAAATGTGTAATGGATATGCAATATGATGATTTTGATAATAGAACAAGGACGATGATTATCAATAAACTTTTTGAAGTTTTAGAAGAGTTTCTTGATGATCCAAATCGCTTTGGTTGTAATATTCATACCGGTTATTACGATAATGTAGGTAATTACTTTTGTAAAACCATTATTTCGGAGGTTTTCAATAAAAGTATAGTGTTAGAAGAAGATAAGATTTTTAATTGGAGGAAGAATTTTGTATCAATACAAAAAGTTATAAATGAAGCGAAATATAATGAAATACTCGACATTTTATGGTTTATAAACAGCTGGATAAACGATAATTATTATTCACATAATGATTTTTTTAGCGAAACGTTTAATCATTTATTCGAGAAAGAGTATGTAGGTTATAGGTTTATAGATGGAAGAATAGTTCCTATAACAGATAAATGCGAAATGGAAGAAATTGAACAGGCTTGTAACGCCCCATACGTTGGATGTAAAACGCATATTGAAAAAGCGGTTGGATTTCTTGCTGACCGTGAGCATAAAGATTATAAAAACTGTATAAAAGAAAGCATTAGTGCAGTAGAATCAATTTGTTGCACAATTGCAGATAAAAGAAATGCAACTTTAGGTGAAGCATTAAAAATATTAGAAAGCAAGTGCAATTTAAAAGGGCAATTAAAAGCGGCTTTTGAGAAATTATACGCTTATACAAATAATGATAAAGGTGGAATTAGACATGCAGAGGGGCTTTTTGTTAGTGAAGTATCATTTGAGGAAGCTAAATTTATGCTTGTGAGTTGTTGTGCGTTTGTAAATTATTTGATAGCTGAACATGGTAAGATTGTAAAGGAATAACTATGCGAGAGATGAAAGACAGTGGAATTTCTTGGGTAGGAGAGATACCCAAAGAGTGGAGTGTAAACCGCGCAAAATACTGTTTTGTTAATACGAAAGAAATTGCAGGGTGTAGGTCTGATCGATATGAACGTTTAGCGTTGACTATGAATGGCGTTATTAAAAGATCAAAAGATGATAGTAATGGATTACAACCTGAAAAATTTGAAACCTATCAGATTTTGCGCCCCGATGAGTTAGTGTTCAAACTTATTGATTTGCAAAATGTGTCTACAAGTCGTGTCGGATTATCTCCGTATTTAGGACTTGTTTCACCCGCATATATTATTTTGAAAAGCAATAAGAGGGTATTGCCCGCATTTGCAGAGAAATATTTTCTTATGCTATGGAAAAATCAAATATTCAATGCGTTAGGGGATGCAGGAGTCAGAAGTAATCTTAATTCAAAGGATTTGCTTGAACTGTCTATTCCTTTTCCGTCGCTTGCCGAGCAACAGAGAATTGCGGAGTTTTTGGATATGGAGTGCGGAAAAATAGACGGATTGAAAGCGGATATTCAAGCACAGATTGATACGCTTGAACAATATAAGCGTTCCGTCATTACCGAAGCCGTTACCCACGGTCTGAATCCGTCCGCCCCTATGAAAGAGTGTAGTGTTTCGTGGGCGCGGCAAATACCGCAGCATTGGAAAGTTATGCCGAACAAGCACTTAATGACGAAGATAAAGAATATTTGTCCTATATACAAGGGGGAAGATATTTTATCTTTGACTATGTATGGTGTGATTGTACGGGATTTAGACGCAGGGGGTAAAATGCCGTCATCTTTTGATGGCTATCAATACATAAAAAATGACAATTTTTTAATGTGCCTTTTTGATATTGATGTTACACCGAGATGTATAGGAATTATAAAGCAAAACGGTATAACAAGTCCTGCGTATAGTCAGTTCAAAATGAAAGAAATAGCAAAGGCGAGATTTTATTATTACTATTATCTAATGTTGGACTATACAAAGGAACTATTGCATCTTGCAAAAAATCTGCGGCATTCGCTTACAGAAGATCAATTGGGTGCAATAAAACAACTTGTTCCGCCACTTGACGAACAGCAAGAAATAGCCGATTATCTCGATAACAAATGCGCCGAAATTGAGCAGATTATCGCGGATAAAAAATCGCAAATCGAAACGCTTGACGGCTTCAAAAAATCACTCATTTACGAATATGTTACGGGCAAAAAGGAGGTGGGATAAAATGGATATAAATTTAATGAGCGGTAATTTTTGTTCGGCTGAGCAGTATCATAGAGCCTTAGAAGAAGCCGAAAAAGAACAAAAACAGCAAAAAATCGAAGAAGAAAGAAAAATAGAAAAATTAAATTCGCCGATTGTAGAACAATTGCGATCATTGGTTGAGCAAAGTAATAAACAAGTCAATGTTTTGCAAGAAGAAAACGAAATACGAAAACAGCAGGTGGCTAAACTTGAAGAAAGCGAAGAAAGAGCCAGAAAGGAAGCAAGATCAGCGAAAATTCTCAGCATCATTTCATTTTGCGTGAGTACGGCAATAGCAATTGCTTCGGTGATTGTGTCGATAGTAAAGTAAAGGGGGAATATATGAACAACATACTTTCCGAAAAAGAATATCAGCGGTTTATCATAGATAAACTCGTTGCTGAAAACGGCTACGTAGAGCGGAAAAACGTGAAGTTCGATCGTAAGTTTGCTATCGACCGTGAAATGCTGTTTAAGTTCCTTGACGACACTCAGCCCGATGTGATGGCGCAGATTCGCAAGGTGTATAAAGACGTTACCGAAGATACGGTGGTCAACTTTATCAACACCGAAATTACGAAAGCGAAAAGCAGTCTGTTATCCGTCTTAAAACACGGCGTGGAAATCGCGGGGTATAAGTTAGACCTTATGTATACCAAACCCGCAACGACTTTCAATAAAGATTTGCTTATAAAATACAATAAAAATATCTTTTCCGTAATGGAAGAGGTGTGGGCGAGCGATACCGAGAGAATTGACCTTGTGGTTTTCCTGAACGGCTTTGCGATTATGTCGTTTGAACTCAAATGTAATTTTGCGGGGCAGAGCTATCAGGACGCGATTTTGCAATACCGCACGCAAAGAAACCCGAAAACGCGATTGTTCTATTTCAAGGCGGGGTGTATCGTCAACTTTGCAATGGATTTGCAGGAAGTGTATATGACGACGCGCCTTGCAAACGACGGCACGTTCTTTCTGCCGTTCAATATGGGTAGCGGCACGGGAATTGACGCGGGCAAGGGCAATCCCGTTTATCCCGACAAATATTCCGTCTATTATATGTGGGAAGATATACTCAAAAAAGATACGGTATTAGACCTTATCTCAGAGTTTATCTTTATCGAGCGCAAGGAAGAAACGGACGAAGTAACGGGCAAAACCACGGTAAAAGAAAAGGTAATTTTTCCGCGCTATCATCAACTTGACGTTATCCGCAAAACGATAGCGGACGTGGAAGTAAATCGCACTTCGCAAAACTATCTGATACAACATAGTGCCGGTTCGGGCAAGACGAATTCCATTGCGTGGCTTGCGCACAGGCTTTCTTCGCTTCACGACGAAGAGAACAAAATCGTGTTCGATAACATCATTATTTGTACCGACCGCGTAGTAGTGGACAGGCAGTTGCAGGACGCGGTGCGCGGTATCGAACATAAGACAGGGCTTATTAAGGTTATGGACGATAAATGTTCGTCGGCAGACCTTGCTCTCGCTCTTCAAAGCAATATCAAGATTATCGGCACGACGATACAAAAATTCCCGTATATCGTGGACACGGTAAAGAATCTGAAAAACAAGACCTTTGCCGTGATTATCGACGAAGCACATTCTTCCACAGCCGGAAAAGATATGGCGGCAATCACGATGACGCTCGGCGCGGGCGAAGTCGATTTTGAAGAAGGCGTTATTGATACGCAGGATATGATTGCGGACGAAATCCGTCGCAACGGCAAGCAAAAGAACGTTTCGATGTTTGCCTTTACCGCCACGCCGAAAGCGACCACTCTCGACTTGTTCGGCAGATTGAACGCAAAAGGACAGAAAGAAGCCTTCCACTTATATTCGATGAAACAGGCAATAGAAGAGGGCTTTATTCTGGACGTGCTTGCAAACTTCACCGAATACAATACGTATTATCGGCTGAACAAAGAGATTTCGGAAGATCCGAAGTATAAGACGGCGGAAGCCAAAAAGCAAATCGCGCGGTTTGTGGAACTGCACGAAACGAATATCGCGCAAAGGGTGGAAGTGATTGTCGAACATTTCCGCACGACTGTTTTATCTGAACTCGGCGGAATGGCAAAGGCAATGGTTGTAACGGCTTCCCGCGCAAGTGCGGTGAAGTACCGTCAGGCTTTTGAAGATTACGTTACGAAAAAGGGCTACGCGGGTATTCACGCGCTTGTGGCGTTTTCGGGGAAAGTGAAACTGCCCGATGACGAAACGGAATACACGGAAACGCTTCTGAACGGCTTTTCGGAAGATAAACTGCCGAAAAACTTTGATTCAGACGATTATAACGTTTTGCTTGTGGCGAACAAGTATCAGACGGGCTTCGACCAACCGAAACTGTGCGCAATGTACGTTTTGAAGAAGTTGCGCGGTGTGAACGCGGTGCAGACGTTGTCGCGCCTGAACCGTATCTGTCCGCCGTTTGAGAAAAAGACGTTTGTTCTCGATTTCGTGAATACATACGACGATATTGTCAAGGCGTTCGCGCCGTATTATACCACGACGTTGCTTGCAAATTCGGTTACGCCGACGGCGGTATACGATTTGGAAGCGAAACTCGACGGATATATGATTTTAGATCCTTACGACGTGAATATGGCGGCAGAGATAATCTACAAAAAGATTATCGAAGCAAAGGATAAAAATCAGTTGCGTTTCTATCTGCAACGCGCCGAGAAAAAGCTGAAAGAATACGATTTGATGAAACAAATCGAGATAATGGCGGTCGTGCGGCATTTTATCCGTTTCTACGAATTCCTGATACAGGTATCGTGTTTCGAGGACGTGGAACTGCATAAAAAGTATCTGTTTCTGACTTACTTCGTTTCGTTCGTTAATATCTCTCAGCCGGGCGGCGGTTTCGATTTGTCAGGTAAGATTAAAGCGGACAACTTTATTCAGAAGAAAGGCGAAGAGCATAAAACGACCAAAGTTACGCCCGATCCGATCGTAAAACTGCCAACGGCGGACGACTTTAATTTGAACGAGGACAAGGTAAAACGTCTTTCGGAGATTATCGACGAAATCAACAGCAAAACGGGCAAAACCTACGATAACGACGTCGTAATTAAGGCAATGCTTCAAATCAAAGACTTGATGATGAAGTCCGAAAAACTGCGCGAGAGTGCGAAGGCAAACACGGAAAGCGACTTTGCGTTTTCGTATTTCGACGGTATCGACGACGCGCTGATCGAGGGACTTTCGCAAAATCAGGACTTCTTCTCGTTGCTTCTTTCTAACGACGAAATAAAGAAAGAGGTTCTCGGTATCTTCGTCAGCGAGATTTACAAGAGTTTGAGAGAAGATAAATGAAATGATTAATGTAGTCAATATTCATTTATTCTCATTTAATAGCGGAAAGATAATCTTACAAGACATTATCGACGGCGGTAAGATTATCAGAATCAAGACCGCTTATTCAAACGTAACACACATGGTGGCATAGTTATGAGACTGATAGAACCGCCGATAGGCAAGCCATATTGCTTTGCTGCGGTAAATAAAATACAAATGTAAGCAGTGATAATTTAAGCACGTGTCATAAAAAATGCGATATAATACAGATTTTTGCAATGAAGTAAGAATGTAATAAAAGCCGGGAATCAACTGATTTTTATTGTTGATCTTTCTGTCAAGATGTGTTATAAAAATGTACACAGGAATCCGTTCAACTGGAATTTTAACTGCCCGGAGAGAAAAATATGTTTAATAGAAGAATTGAGATTACAAAAGAAAACGAGTCAATATTATTTGTCAACGCCGTTATTGAAAATTTGCGATATGCTATTATTTCTTTGGATGCCTTGTTTAATCAAAGGGATTATAGCGGCTATTACGACGAATACACATTTTACTTTTTTCACATACAAAGCATACTTACAGCGCAGGGCAACATTTACAACGTTTTGTTTAATGATTATTTTGGAAGGAAACAAATCTCAGAGGAACGAGTAAAAAAAGTCAGAGATAGCTTTGGGATCGATTTAACAAAATATCCCTTAGTAGGAAATAAAAAATTTAGAAAC
>OHLI01000491.1_pt1 | contig 22805 bp, 16 predicted proteins | sample 1569051 | NCBI WGS metagenome assembly OHLI01 (sample SAMEA3879561, study PRJEB24766) | human gut metagenome | biome: human-associated habitat; feature: feces | place: USA | collected 1985/1987
AAAAAAGCACGCGGCGAGCGCGTGCTTTCTCTACTAATCAAGGCTTAAAAGAAAGGATTTATTTCGTCTTCGACGATAATCTTATCCATCATCTCGTAGAAGTCCCATTTCAGGACGTCCCAATATCCGCCGACGGTACCGTGGTTCGTGTTATAGTAGCAAATCGTCGTGGTCTGGCGCGCTTCCGGCAAGGGATAAATCGCGCGGCTGCCTTTCGTGTTGCTTATCGTCTTGTCGCCATTGTAGTTAAGTCCGCCGAGGCATGCGTTGGTGGGCATCGTTCCGTCGCCGTCGCCAAAGAGTATTGCTTTGTGGTCGTAGGAATAATACTCGATGCTAGTAAGCGGCGTGTCGTACTTATGGTTTTTGGTGTCCCACATTTCGTAAGTAACCTTGTTGACCTTAACGGTGTCGGTGTCTTTCGTCACGATTTGAACGCTCTTTTTGGTGTTGTATCCGACGCCCAGGCAATAAGTCGTGTTCACGAGTTCGGGCGCGTAAACGTTGGCGTCTTTGTCGTTCACACTCTCTTTGACGTAGAAGGAATCCCAGTATGCCGGCAGGTTTTTCATGCCGGGTTTAAGCTTGTCGTATCTGCCGTCGACGCCCGGTTTCCAGTCGCTGGTGTGCGCCCAGGGACGCGAGCAGTACCATTCGTACATATCTTTCACGGGTACGCCGTCAACGTAAACGGGGCTTTCGTTCTCGCCGTAATAATCGGAGTCCGCAAAGGTCTGGAACGGCAGAAGTTGCATTACGGAAGTAAGGTTTTGTGCAAGCGGTCCTGCAAGTTTCTTTATGCCTTCCGAAATCGCGTCGACGCCCAGAACAACGCCGCCGAGGGTGTCGCCGACCGTTCCGTTTACAACGTCGGCAATCGCTCCGATGGGATCGTCAAGATAATAAATCGCGTCAAGCGAGCCCGCCGTTGCAGGCGAGAACGCGCGATAAGCGCGAATGATCTGGTTCGGTTTTTTGACGTCGGTTTGTCCGGGGTTTTTCGCTTCCGCTTCCAACCATTTGTTTTGAAGTCTTGCGATATATCCCGCAACGACGGGGCCGCCCATACTGTGCGACGTGAGAATTACTTCTTCCCAGCCGTTGGTCTGAATGAATTGTTCAAGAAGTTCGGAATTGATCCTGTTGTCGATGCGCCAGTCGTAGTTGAAAACGACGACGTCCCAGCCCTGCTTTTCGTATCTGGCTTTCAGGTCCAGGCATTGCTGACGATACGCGGCGATTGCGCCGTATTGAATTTTTTCGCCTGCCGTGTATGCGCCGTATCCGTCGACGACTTCGCCGGAATCGTTATACAGCGTTGACTTGAACGTGCCGTCCGCGGTTGTGGGGCGAACGTTTGCGGGGCGCAGATTCGGATTGTTGCTTTTGCCCTGCTCGTCAAGCGTGATTTGCCATAATAAGTTTTCGACGGATTCGTCCTTGTACTTCATAATGCCGCCGATTAAGTCGTACGTCGTCTTGTCGGTAAGCACCGCCATGACAAGTCCCATCATATCCCCGCCGGGGAACACCTGCTGGAAATAAACGCCTTCGGCAACGGGATCCCAGATCGCCTCGTTCGTCTTCGTGTCGTACAGACCGCCCGAAAGCAACGCCGTACAAATGACGACAGCCTTTTTATTCTTCGACGTTTCGCCCGGGGTTTCGCCGCATGCGGTAAGCACGCCAAGGCTCAAAACAACCACCACTATTACAAGCAGAATGCCGATAAGTTTCTTCTTCGCCTTCATATTTTCCTCCTGAAAAAGGGAACACTGACCCTTATACATTACTATAATAACATTACTTTGTGAAAATAACAACAACTTTCGTTTACATTTTTTACCCGAAACCATTAAAAACCGACAACGAAAAACGGCAATCCCGCCGTTTCGGAATTGCCGTTTCGTCTGCTTTTTGAATTAAATTTCCGTCACCGTAAGAATTGCTTGTCCGGTTGATTTATGAGAAATTGTACTGGGCGTTGTAGATTTCGGCATAGAAACCGTTCTTTTTAAGCAGTTCTTCGTGAGTGCCCGATTCCACGACGTCGCCGTTTTTGATGACAAGAATCATGTCGGCGTTGACGATTGTCGAAAGCCTGTGGGCGATGACGAAACTGGTTTTCTTACGCATAAGCTTGTCCATTGCGCCCTGTATCAGAAGTTCCGTGCGGGTATCGACCGAGCTTGTCGCTTCGTCCAGAATCAGCAAAGGTCTGTCCGACAAAAACGCCCTTGCGATCGTCAGCAACTGCTTTTGTCCGCCCGAAAGGTTTGTGAGCGATTCGTTGACGACGGTGTCGTAGCCGTCGGGCAGCATCCTTATAAAGCCATCGGCGTGCGCGGATTTGGCGGCGGCGATAACTTCTTCGCGCGAAACGTTGTCTTTGCCATAAGCGATATTGTCGTAAATCGTGCCGCCGAAAAGCCAGGTGTCCTGCAACACCATCGAGAAACAGCCCCTTACGCTTTCGCGCGAGACTTTGCCCGTGTCCGTGCCGTCGATTATTATTTCGCCGGAGTTCGGATCGTAAAATCGCATAAGAAGATTGACGATTGTAGTTTTGCCCGCGCCCGTAGGTCCGACGATTGCCACCTTTTGCCCTTTTTCGACGTGGATATTCATGTCTTTGATAAGCGGGTTTTCGGGATTATAAGAAAACGCGACGTGGTTGAAGTCGACGACGCCCTGAACATTTTCGGGCATCTCGCCTTCCCTTACGTCCATTTCGGGTTCGTCAAGCACCTCGTACACCCTTTTCGCCGCCGATGCAACCCTTTGAATACTGCTTATCGCGCCGGCGATTCTTTCAAGCGGGGACGAAAACATTTTTGCGTAAATGACGACGGCGATAATGTCCGCGACGCTGACTACGTCGCCGCCGATTTTCATACCTTCGATTGCGAAATACGCGCCGATTAAACATATCGCGACGTAGGCGATATTGTTCGTGAGCGACACGACGGGCGTGATTATCGACGACAGGAACGTCGCCCTTTCTTCCGCCTTGCACATTTCGTCGTTGACGCGCGCGTGCTTTTCTTCCTGGCGGTTTTCCACGTTGTAACTTTTTATCGTCTGATACCCGGAATACGTTTCTTCGACAACCTGATAAATCTCGCCGGACGATTTGAACATCTTATCGAAATAAGGTTCGCTCTTCTTTGCGATGACGTACGACACGACGACCGAAGCAGGCACAAACGCGATAACAATCAGCGCAAATACCCAGTTTATCGTGAAAATCATAACGATAATCGTCAGAAGTTGCAAAATACCCATTAAAAGCGTTTCGACAATACTGTGAATACTGTTGCCCATTTGCGACACGTCGCCCGTCATTCTGTCAAGAAGTTGCCCCGCTTCCGTCCTGTCGAAGTCCCGCCGTAAAGTGCATGCTGACAATCTTGTTCGACGCCAGCATTTCGACGTAACTCAGCACCGAATACGCCGTATATATGACGATAAGAAGTATGAGTGTGTTTTTGATTTGCCCGACAAGATCGCCCGTCCCGTTATATGCGTTCAGGACGTCCAGAGCGTCCGACAAGAACTTGGGCGCGGCGATGTTTGCCGCCATCGTAAGCGCGCTTAATACGCACACCAACACCATGCCCCATTTGATTCTGCCGATTTCTCGGACAAGGCGCAGAATTATGCTTTTCGTTTCGTTTTTCGTCATTTTGTCGCCGCTTCGAAACTTTTTCATAATGCGCCTCCTTCGACCTTTTGTCCCGTCTGCGACTCGTAAATTTCACGATATTGTCTGCACGACGAAAGCAGATCTTTGTGCGTTCCGCGCCCGACGATGCGCCCTTCGTCCAGGACAAATATTTTGTCCGCCGACGCCGCCGTCGACGCGCGTTGCGTCATTACGATTTTCGTTTTTCCCGAAAGGGTTTTATCGAGGTTTTCCTTGACGTGCGCTTCGGTCAGGAAGTCCAGCGCGGAAAAACTGTCGTCGAAAAGATAAATCGAACCCTTTTTAAGCATTGCGCGCGCAATCGACAGACGTTGTTTTTGTCCGCCCGACAGATTACTGCCGCCGCTTAGTATTTCGTAGTCGAGCCCCGTTTCGAGGTTTTCGACAAATCCTTTCAGTTCCGCGATTTTAAGCGCGTCGTACACCTGCTCGTCGGAAGCGTCCGCCGCCGACATTCTGACGTTGCTGCCGATCGTGCCCGAAAATATCGTGGCGTTTTGAAGCACGCACGTCACGTTGTTTCTGACGCGTTTTCCGCTGATTTCCGACACGGATTTTTCGTCGTAGGATATTTCGCCCGAAGTCGGGTTAAAAAACTTCATAATAAGTTTAACAATGCTGCTTTTTCCGCTGCCCGTACCGCCGATGAACGCAACCTTTTCGCCGGGCGCGATATCGAAAGACACGTCGCTCAACGCGTTCTCCGACGCCCCTTCGTATCTGAAATCGACGTGCGAAAATTTAATTGCGCCCGAAAAAGCGGGCAGGTTTTCGTCGTCGGGTTCTTTTTGAACTTCCGTTTCCAGAATCTCGTTGATACGTCTGCTGTTTACAGCGACTTTCGGCAAAAACGCAAGCATCATCGCAAACATCATAATGCCGTTCATGACAAGCGCGACGTACTGCACGATGGCGATAATATCCGCCCCCGTAACCGCCGACTTTCCGCCCTGCATAAGCTTTGCGCCGACGTACAGGATAAGAATCGTGACAAGGTTAAGCCCCAGCATGATAACCGGCGTAAGAAGCCCCATATTGACGTTGGCTTTTATAATGTTTTTCGCCATGACGAGCGTGGCTTCGTTGGCGCGGTCGCACTCGCGGTCTTCCCTGTTGAACGCGCGGATAACGCGGATACCCGTCAACCTTTCGCGGATAATGCTGTTCTGTTTGTCGATGTATTCGTCGCTCTTTTCCCAAAGAGGCATAATGCGACGCACGACGAAATACAGCACCGTCACGACGACCGGCACGAACGTGAACATAATAAGCGCAAGCCACGGATCGGCAAGAAACGCCAGCGCGCTTCCGCCAAGCACCAGAATGGGAATACTGATGACGCCCTGCATAAGCATACTCGCGCACTCTTCCAGAAGCCAGATATCGTTTGTGCTTCTCGTGATGAGCGCGCCCGTGCCCCAGTGATTGAGTTGGTCGGGATTAAGCGTGTTTACCTTTTTGAAAATTACTTCGCGCAAGGTCTTTGAATATCTGCTGACGACGCCCGCCGAGATTTTGTAGGACAAAATGCCCACGACAAGCCCCATTATCGACACGCCGAGCATTATCCCGGAACACGCAAGCGTAACCGTCATATTCTGCCCGCCGATACCGTATTCCACGATATAACTCATAAGATACGGCAGCGCAAGACTTGCCGCCGAGGTTATCAGCGTCAGAAATACGACAAGCACTATTCTGCCCGCGTCGGGCTTTAACAGACGAAGCAACTTAAACATACTTTGAGATTATACCACATCGCACGCGGCGTTTGCGAGCGTAAAGATAACAAAACAATATATTTAATTATAATTAGGACTTCCCGCAACAAAAAACCGCCTTTTCGGGCGGAATCTTGTCAAAAAGTATTCTTGTTTGTTTTTATGCGAATATGACGAATTGTGCAAGCATCAATATTCCGATTGTCATTCCGAACACCGTGAGAAGTATCGGACCCGCCCACCTGAACCATTTCGGATAAGTTACCGTCGTGAGTCCGAGCGTCAGTAAAAGCGTCGCGTTGGTAGGCATGAACACGTTGACGATGCCGTCGCCGAATGTGAACGCCAGCACCGCAACCTGTGGATTGATGCCAAGTTGCGAACATATCGCGCCGATCATCGGCATAAGCAGAAACGCCTTTGCGCTCCCCGACGTAATGAACAACTCGAAAATCAGAACGACAAGGTATATTATCAGAATCAGCACCGCGTGGTTTTGCCCTTTCGCCGCGTTTATCGTGTGATACAATATGGTATCCATGACGTGTCCTGCCTCGATAATATAGCGCACACTGCTGGCGATAAGCACCATTCCCGTTACGGGCAGCAGCGTCAGCGCACCTTTCAGCATTTCTTTTGCAAGGGCTTTGCCTTTAAGTCCGCTGTAAACGCACGCCACCACGCCGCCGATTATGTAAATCACGACGGTGATATACAATATATAGTCCGCAAGTTTGAAACTGCCGAGCGCGGGTATGTACGTCCCCTGTAAAAATATCGAAAGCACCGCGAAAAACACGATTGCAATCATACAGCCCGCAAAGAATTTGAGAGCCTTTGATTTTCCCGCGTCGTATACGAACGGACGATTTTCAAAATCGAAATTTTCTTTCCTTTTCAGATCTTCCTTATATACGGGCGAACGCTGCGGCTTTTTGTCAAGCATTTTCGCATACGGGAACATAAACGCCATAAGTATGACGTAACAAAGCACAAACGTCAGAATCCTTATGCCGATTCCGCTGAACATAGGCACGCCGACAATCGACTGAGCGATACCGACGTTGAACGGGTTTACCACGCCCGCCATAAAACCGAGCCCCGCCGCAAGCACCGAAAACCCAAGCCCTATCAGCGCGTCCCAACCAAGGCCGTAACTTAAAATCACCGCAACCGGCACGATGGGTATCACTTCCTCGCTCATGCCCGACGTCGTGCCGAGGAACATAAACGCCAGAGGCAACAAAAACAACAAAAGATATCGCTTATGACCGTAATTATGGCGTATGGATTCCACCATGTAAACAAGTACGTCGGTTTTGTCCAACGCGTTGAATACCGCGCCGATTACGACAAGCATAAACAATATCGCGACAAGCGTCAGCGTGCCGCTACCGCCAAGCACCAGAAGCGGCGAAAGCAACACCTTCCACCAGGGAAGCCGCCCGAGCGACGGGTCTTCGTGATAATCGCCGCTGATATAAACGTTGCCGTCTGCGTCCGTGCTTCTTTCGTACTGTCCGAGCGGCAACGTGTATGCAAGCACAATCGACGCAATAATAAGCAGCACGACAACCACAACGGAAATTATCACCGACGCTTTGCTTATCGCAAGGATTTTCGGTTTCTTTTGCTGAATCGCAATCGCGTCTTTGCCGTCGATTATCGCAAACTCGTCCCCGACAGGGGTGTTTTCTTCAATTGTTTCCGCAATCTTTTCGGCAGTTTCCTCGGCGGAATTCACGCCCGCCGAATCTTCCGAAAACGTTTCGTTTTTCTTTTTTCCTTTCATAGTTTTATCCGAAAAAATTTAATGAGTTTACTATATCACTATATTCATAAAAACGCAAGAAATATTGCATAAATAATCGTTTTCACTGCAAATTAATTGTTTTTCTCGCATATTTATGCAATTATTCACGTTCCACAACAAAAAACCGCCCTAAAACCACCGTCTTTCCTGTCTCATCCTGCCTTTCAAAGCAACGGCACGGCTTTTGCCGTGCAAAATCCCCACTTCGGAATAAAAAAAGAACAGCCTTTGCTGTTCCTTTTTTGGTGGGAAGCCCGTGACACAAGTTGAATAATTGTCGGCGGGTTATTAACTGATCGATCTAATAAGTGCATTGTAATGTTCAGAATCTGCCTGTTTGATTAAATCAAGCACTTTCCCCACGATACTATGTAATTCTCCTAATACAATATCAGTAGTTTCAAATTCTTCAAAGGTTTCATTGTGAGAGAAAGAATTTATAAAGCGATAGATTAATTCAAGATCGCTTGCTTCTTCTTTAGTAAGCTTGTAATCAGTCCCTTTATTACACTTAAACAATCGTTCAATTCTATCATATAAAGTAAGCTTAGTCTGAACCTTAAATGATGAGAATGATTCAAGTAGTCTTCGACAAGTATTAGCCATTTGCATGTATTCATCGAACTGAATATCTTGTTTGTTTTTATTATAATTGTAAAACTTATATGCCTTATCAAAAAGATAGTTATATTCAGAACTAGCATCTCTTATTGATTTGGGAAGTTTACCCAATTTTGCGCATCTTATAAAAACACCATTTATATTGATGTAATCGGTATCAATCAAATACATGCTTGAAGAAGCTCCTTTTTTAGAAAACTTGTTATATAGCAGTTTGAAAAACTTGAAATTGTGCGTTAGAATAAACAATTGCTTGCAAGTCGCAAAATTAACGACAATATATGAATATGCATTATATAGATGATTTGAATCAAAGCTAGAAATTGGATCATCAAAAACGATAATCAAATTTGAAATATCATTACCATTTTCTCTAACTTTAGTTAGAAAATATATGAAAGCAATTGCGGTTTTTTCACCCTCACTTAAATTTTGAGCGAAATCACCGTTCTCTTTTCTTACTATTTTATAGCCCATTGTCTTTTCATCGTATTTTAACTCAAATTCGTTACGACCTAAAAAACCATGTATTAATTTGTTAAATTCGTTTCCTGCTATTACCTCATTTTTTAATATTGCCTCGCATCTTGCAATTTCGATTTCGTTATCTTTTATTCTGTTTCTTATATCCAAATCCGCTATAGTATTCTCATTAAATTTTTTCTTTAATTCAGAGATATTTTGCTGTCTGTAATTATAAATAACTAGTACTTTTTCAAGCTCATTAGCATCTAATTGTTGTTGCCTTTTGAAATCTTCGGTGGTTTTGTTCGCAGAATCAATATAGTAATTAATTTTATCAATAGTCATGTTGACATCCTTTAATTCATTAAAAGAATCAGCATCTAAACCTATAGATTCATATGGATTTGCAATTTTATTTTGGATTTTCGTAATTATGCAATCAACAAATGTTAAAAATCCTTTTCTAATTCTCTTATACAGTGACAATAAACTTGTAACCTCTGATTGTTGCGAAGAATAAAAATCATCTCGTGCAATAGCCAATTCTGGCAGTTGATAACAATTAATTTTTGTCTTTAATGAATCCAACGAGGAAATAAGCGATTTCATTTCAGTAGAAAAAAGTTCATCTAATTCTTGCTTTCGCTTTGAAGATATAATATTCCCACAATAAAAGCATTTTTCACTCTCGGTATGCAATCGATATCCCTCTGCAATCCATGAAAAGACATCATCTCCTATTTTTTGTTTTAATACTATTTGGAATGTTTGGCTCAACATTTCAGATATTGTTTTAATATCATTAAAAAACGAATCAATGTCAAATCGACTTATTTTTTCATTAATAATAGGCTTAACTTTATCTGACAACTTAAGTCTTAAGCCATTAATTCTTGTGCTTAATTCTTCTTCGGAACAAACTAGACTAGAATTTGTTATATATTTTGAAATAGCATCTTGATACAATGCCTTATTGTAATTAGCATATTTCTCTCCTGCTCCGCCAATATAAATAAACTCATTTTTAATGTTGCGCGCACATTTAATGCAGGCATCATCAAATTCTTTTTCTGCTTTCATGTAACATTTAGAGATTCTTTGGGATTCTTGTTTAATCCGTTCTTTCTCATCTAAAAGTTTGTCCAATTGTATTTTTGCTTCTTTATTTTCTTCAGATATATAGATTATTCCCTTTAAAGTATCAAACTCGCCAATGTTGTTTTTTACAAAATGAGAATTAAAGACATATATATTTTCATTCTGATTTTGTAATGAAGTGGACAATATATCTCCACTTTCATTATCAATCAACTTATAATCACCCTTATAATATCTCTGTTCCTTATTTTTAACATCCTCAAACACAGTTGCCAATGTGCTTTTTCCTGAGCCATTTAACCCATAAAACAAATTAGTATTCGAGAACTCTGGAATAGACGGCTGCCACTTAAATGATCGAAAAATCCCATAGTTTTTTATATAATCAATTCTTTTTATCATAAGTTTTCTCCCAATTAATTGCTATTAATTGTTTACTATACCATTATACACTTTGAGTTGGATTTTGCAAGTACGCGAAACACATAATATTGTGCATAGTAGTTTTACTATCAAACACGAGCACGAAAACTAGTATAGTTTTTCATAAATTATTGAAAGTTGATTTCTATATCTTGCGATAGATTATATAGGTAGCAATGAATTTCGCGCCCAATTCGAGTTTATTTGCCTTTCGGCGTGGCGGTTTAGCACAGAGAAAAGCTTATGTCAACGACAAAATTATTGCTTGTTAGATATAGGCTCTTTTATTGTAAGCGCAATAATTTACGCTGGTCATTGACATAGGCATCTTGTAATTGTAAGTGATACGTTTTTGAGTTTTCTCAGTGCTGCACCGTCTTGTTGTCGAAAGGCAAATAAAACTCGGAGCGTATCCCAAAATGAAAAAACATATCGAAAATTATGACGTTTTCAAAGAAACAATCTCTCAAAACAACGTTCTTGCAATGGCAGAACAGTTAGCTATGTATGAAACACGATTCCTTATCGGCTATATGGGGAGCAGAATGCAAAAGATATATGCAGACCTATGCGTTGATATAAAGCGTAAAAACGATATTAACCACACGTTCAGCGACAGTTATGATTTAGTTCAAGAATGTGCGCTATTCCTTTGCAATCATTATGGGGAGCGATTAAACAACGTTTTGGCACACGATAAGAAGGGCAAGGTCATAACAGTCAAGATTGCGTGCATTAGAACGATGTCTAAACTTATCACACGCAAAACAAGCGATTATTGTCGCTCCGTGAGTCTTGAAGCCTTAACGCCCGTCAGCGAGCCGTCGTGCGAAATTGAAGAAGATGTTGTCAAAGACTATACTGTCTATGATTCAATCGTTGACAGCCTTAATCTGACCGACAATATGCGAATTGCGCTCGAATGCAGGCAAAACGGGTTGAGTTATCCCGAAATCGCCGCCATACTCGAGCGGGCGCAATCCACCGTGTTTGAATATTTCATCAAAATGTGACAAAGATATATCGCTGTTTACATGCGTTAGCAAAATATAAAACATTCAATTTTTCCTGAGCACCAACACAAGTGTTAGTTTGATTTTATGATCACATGCTAAGGAAAGCTTAGCAGAAAAAAAATATTTATAAGTTGTTCCAAATCAATAGATCTGGAATAACCAAAACAAATAAGCCCCGATAGCAGGGCTTATTTGTTTTGTTACGCCATAATATTCGGCGTGATCTGCGAGTGCGGCTTCATTATGTATTGGTCAAATTTGAAAGCTATTTTAAAGGGAGAAAATAGTTTGTATAATCTCTAAATTTTGAAAGCTTTTTACAACTACTCCAATCGCCATTCTTTGATTCCGTTGATTTATAAAGCTTGATTAGCTTTCTATCGTGTACCATTAATTCTCTTACGGAAGGCTTTATATAAAACTGTTCATCATATATCATAAGTGAAACGAACAAAAAATCCAACTTTTCTTTATCGTTCAATGAATTAAAATCGGCTACAATTGTTTTCACTGCAGACATATTGCTTTTTTCTACATAAAATAGTATGCGAGTTTTTCCGTGATGAGGAAAGACCATTAGATATGTATATTTGAAGAGATGACTTTTTGTTAAATCGGTGGGATTAAATATCATGTTCCCATTCAAGTCATAAACATGCGCTAATAGCGTCTGAGTCGCAATGGGAGATGCACAATCTAATAGCTTGTTGTACAAAACAACAAATGGAAACGTTTTCTCTTTTTCATATTTAGACAATTTTTTGATATAGTCTCTATGTTCTTCGATATCTAATTCATATGCGGATTTTATGCCTAAACCTTTTATAGCTGCATTCTCGATCGGGTATACTATTCTTAACATAGATGCTTGTGACATTTTAGTATTTAAATGAGCTAAATGCGCCTTTATAGCCATTTCACAAAGAATCTTTTTTTGAGTTTCTATATCAAAATTATCAAAATCGGTTATAGTTTTAGGAGATTCATAAGTGGAAAACCGTTTTTGATCACAGTCTTTACAAATAAGACGAAATGGGAAAGCATTTTTAATTCCCGACTTAGTTGGAATTGTATTATCGTCTAAGGCACACAAAGATTGTCCATAAAAAAGCTCGCCATTTTCAGCAATCTCCTTTAATATAAACTGTGGTACTACATGAGAGTTGCAAAATGATGCACTTTTTTTGCCACACAATAAGCAATGTGATGGCTTCATGTCTTCTTCAACCTTATGGAATAAGTCCGAGGCTAGTTTTCTATTTCTTATTTCTTTACTAGATGTTTTCATTTATTAGCTATTGCACTTATTTCAAGCAATTCTTTTGGTTTTGAGTAGCGTAGCATTTGAGCTGAAGTAACAGTAACTTTGCCAACAATTGAAAAAAATCTTTGAGCGTCTTCAAGTGTAAAGAAACGTTTGTTGTAACCATCGACATAATAATAATTGTCTTCAATTTTTTCACCCAATCCAGCGCCATAATTAATGTCATTAATAGAATTAACACGTGCAAAAAGGATGCCGTGTGCAGTTAAAACACGTTTAACTTCCTTCATAATCTTGATAGTCGTATTGCTATCGAAATAATGCAGTGATAAATCCGCGACAATAATATCGAATGAATTGTCATTAAATGGCAAACCTTTTGCAAAGTCTATTTGTAAAGTCATAGCATTCGGAACAAATTTTTTAACATCTTCCAACGCAACGCTCGAATAGTCACAAGCGATTACTTTCTTATTATGTGAAGTCAAATAAAGAGAATCATTGCCTGTTCCGCAACCCAAATCTAAAATAGGCAAAGTTGTGGCTTCAATGCTGTTAAGATACTTATCAAGCCAATTATCAAATTTAGGTTGTGCGCCACCATATTTTTTATGGGATTCGTTCCAATATTCTTCAAATGCCATTATAATCCTCCCAGCGATGCATAATACTCGCTTAAGAATTTGTTCTCAATTTCTACAATATTACTTTTTATATCTTCCGTCAGTTTTGCCCAAAGATTTGGATTGAATGATAGAATGTTTAAGTCTTTGCTATAATAAACGAACCTCTTTCTTTCGTATTTTTCAAAAGGATTCGAGAGCAAATTCTGCTTAACTTTCATGCGCTCATTCAAAAAATCGATTGTGTAAATACAATTTTTTTTATCAACAGGCAAACCTCGGTTAATTCTACTCTTGTAAAAACTGATATAATAATCGAGGAGTGTATCAATGTTTACTTCGCCTTCTTTATCTACATGATTTAGCATTCCCAACATGAAAACTAGCTTAAACGAAAAAGTTAACGTATTTTCATTTATGAATTCCAAGAAATCGCCAAGAATTGTTTCGTTATTATGTTCTTTAAGATTCCTATCTTGTTTTATGTATGCTATATTTTCAGGAGAAAAATACGGCATCATTTTATTACCAATTGGCAATGATAAACTTGAATAGGTTGGCTTGTTCTTTACCCATTTCGAAAGGGTGTTTGTTCCTATGAATAATTCTCTCGCAGCTTGTTCCAAAGAAAGGTATCCTTGATATTTTTCTTCAAAAGTAAAGACGTCTATTTCTTGCATGGATACTTCACATTCGGATAAACCTAAAATGCTCAAATAATCGCTACTATTGTTTTTCAATCCAGCGAAGTCAGAATATTGAGGTATTTTGAACAAGGAGTTAAAAGACCACGGAGTAAGCTTTCCCTCATAGTTATCAACAACATCAATAATGTACAAACATTCTTTTCCAGGATACTTTCTGACGCCGCGTCCAATTTGTTGTAAATAGAGAACCTTTGATAAAGTAGGGCGAGCCATGACTACAATTTCAGTTTGGGGACTGTCCCACCCTTCACTTATAATCTGACAACTTATCAAGAATTGTATCTTTCTATTCTTATACGCATTGAATATTTCATCATTCTCACTATTGGCCCCAAATACTGCTCTAGCAACAATTCCTCTTTCACAAAGCATTTTTTCAAGCTTCTTAGCATGATTGATATTGACACAAAAAACAATACCTTGCTTGAAAAAACCATTATGGGGCAAAAAGTATTTTTTAATGGTATCGGCTATCAATTCATTTCGACTGTCAATAATCAAACTTTTTTCCAGATCGGCATAATTATAATCTGTGCCATTATATCTAACATTGCTTAAGTCGATGTTGCTTAAAAGTCGATAGCAGCGTATGTTTGAAAGAATGCCTTTTTCGACAGCATCTTTTAAAGAAATTCGTGATTCGTAGTGTCCGAAAATATCTTCAAGCTTCTTTTGGTCTAACCGTTCCGGAGTCGCCGTTAGTCCAAGCAGATACTTTGGAGTATAATACTGTAAAGTTTTCTTACAGTTTGCCGCTTGCGCATGATGCGCCTCATCGAAGACTATGTAATCATAATAGTTTTTTTCGAAGCTATTTTTTTCGAGGAATGCGGTATTGTAAAACTTTATATCCACATGTAAATTGCCCGGAAGTGATTTTACTCTCTCTATCCAATCGTTCTTAACGGTGATTGATGGAACCATAATTAAAACATTATGGACTGCATCACTTTTAGACAATGTTTTTAAATCTTCTATGACTATTTGAGATTTACCTGTACCGGTTGGGATTACTATCAACGCAGTGCAGATACCTTCTTGTCTTGACTTGTGTAAGTCATCAAGAATTTTTTCTTGGTGTTCATAAAGCTTAAATTTACGTTCTTCTTTTATGCAGATTGAATTGATAAAACGATCTTTATTCCCAAGATACTTTTTGATATTATCAACTGCCTGTTCGGAAAATGAAAGATTTTGAATCGAAAAACGAAACACCTTAAAATTGTACAAGACTAAAGTGTTTTGTTTTTCCAACTGATGTGCATAATCATCATTACCAATAATACAAGGGTGATGGTAATGTACTCCATTTTCTTCAATGGCATAATTGCCGTCTTTGGTTTCGACGACATAATCAATAAACGCATTTTTTCCATTGCTTAAAGAAACGGAATACTCTTTTTTTAGGAAAGCTATAGAATTATCTCCATATGCATCTACAAAAAGATCTTCGAATGATTTTTCAAGAGGGGTATTATCAATGTGCCTTATATCAAACGTTCCACCGGAATCAGATACCTCTATATTTTCTGGTGTCTTATTTAACCAATCAGCAATTTCTTGATAAACACTGTTGTCAATACAATTAAATCTATATACTTTTGAATTTGACGCCATGTATGTGTTTTGCATTTCACAATATTTCGAATAGCCAAAAAGATAGGTGGAATCAGTTTTGCAAATATCGTCATCCACTATTATGCAGATGGGCCCCTTTTTGAGAATAAAAGAACGATGGGTATCATCAAACTTATACTCATCTACATATTCAAATCCCATTTGAGTTAGTAACGACAAATTTACCATTTATACGAAAGCAACCCTACCATGCAAGCAAATTTTATCATAATAAGAATATATCAAAAAATAACAACGAAGTCAATATTACACAATATACATATCAACTTAGTCTAAACAATTGATTCAAGAAACTATTAAAATAACTTTGTATTAAAATCAATGGCAAACAGCGCAATAGTTATACACCAAAAAGCTCCTATTGACGATTAGACGTGCCGTAGTCTTTGATACAAGTACACGCGCGTACGCGCGCGCAAGACTACGGCACGTCTTTGCATAAAAACAAACCCTATTCCGCAAAAGGCGGCACGGAGCGGAGCGAGGTTTCGCACTAACCCGCTTGGCGAAACCCTCGCTTATCCATCTTGCCGTTGCCGTCGCTTTTTCTTGCGGTAATCCTTGGTGTTTTTGTATTGCAAAATTCCGTTTGCCGTTTTGTCTTTTTTGTCGCGATTTCTTAAAGTGTCTCCCGTTTGAGTTTACCTTAAAATGGTTTTTACATTCTAATTCCCACTGAACCTTCGCTTTTTATCAAATAATACACCTAAAGTTGTATTTTATGTGCTCACGCTCCAAAACGATTTCGTGCTAGCGTAAAAATATCACAACAGCGTTCAAATGGCGTTCGTTCATTATTTCAAACTTGTCCAAAGTGCGCACATCAGGGTTCTTGTTTGTCCATTCGATAGCATTTACGATGTGTATTGTTCACAACACGTAAAAGTGTAGTGAGTACGGATAAGTCTAGACGGAGTATGGGCTAGTCTTGGAAGAGTCCGGCTGAGTCTTGAAAGTAGGCGAAATAGTCTAGGAAGATGGCCGGTTTTGTCTGTGTACAACGCCAATTCAACTGTGTTATGAATTAAATCGCAAGGTCGAGAAAAAGAGGTAAAGCCTATGTAACAACCAAGTCCGTGATAGTGAAATCTTCGTCTTTACTTCCTCTTCTCAACTCTTGCAAAAGAATACTAAAAAGGAGGTAATGCCATTGAAGAGAAAACAAATCCATCTCAAAGTAACAACCGTCGGCGAACCAAATCTCGAAACGATGAGCGAGAGCGAGCAAAAGGCGTTCTACGTTTCAATGCTTATGCGGGTTTTGGATAAACGCCGCCAACAACTGGAAGAACAATCCGTGAACGGACATAATCGAAAAACAATGAGTTAATATGTGCAAAATTGTTGTATTAACTTTACATTGTGCAAGATTATGTTCAAACAAAGATGCGCCATCAACCGGCGCAACATCAATAAAAATACTATGAAGACAAAATTATTTTATCGTCTTTCGCGATGGGAGCGTAAACGAAAACTGCGGTTTGTCAAGGGTAAAATGAAGTGCTTTCCGCACCCCTTGACAAACCTATAAAACCACTATGTTTAAGACAATATCGTTTCCGTTTATTTTCGTTCCCGTCGCAAGACGAAATAACCCAAAAAAGGAGACAAAAACAACAATATGAAAACAGCAGCAATATACGCTAGATATTCTAGCAACAGCCAAACGGAGCAATCCATTGAAGGTCAACTTGACGTGTGCAATAAATACGCCAAAGACAATGATTTGCAAGTGGTTGCCACCTACATAGACAGAGCCATGACAGGCACAAACGATAACCGCCCGGATTTCCAAAGGATGTTGAAAGACAGCGAAAAATCAAGTTGGGATGCGGTGCTCGTGTATGCTTTGGACAGATTCGGTCGCAATGCCGTTGAAGTTGCAGTCAACAAACAAAGACTTAAAAAGACGGGCAAAATTCTTATATCCGCAACACAACGCACATCGGACAATTTGGACGGCACAAAGAACTTGGACGGAATTATCCTTGAAAATGTGTACATAGGCATCGCTGAATACTATTCCGCCGAGTTATCTCAGAAAGTGCTTCGCGGTCTAAACGAAAATCGCAAGAAAGGATTGTTTTGCGGTGGAGGTGTCCCATATGGATACCGTGTTGAAAACAAGCGCGTTTTCGTAGACGAAGATGCCGCCGAAATCGTGAGATACATATACGAAAGATACTCAATTGGAGTAACCGTGCCTCAAATTCTTAAAGAATTGAACGCTCGCAACGTTTTGTTCAAAGGCAGAGCGTTTAACAGCGGACACGTTTACAAAATATTGAGTAACGAGCGATATTCGGGGAAATATACCGTACATGGCGAAACATATACGAACACATTTCCTAAAATAGTATCGGATGAGATATTTGACAGAGTTGCGCAAACGGCGAAGAAAAATCTGCGCTGCAAACGAAGCGTTGAAGTCGTATATCTATTGAAAAATAAAGTGAAATGCTGATACTGCGGAATGCCGGTTACGGCAGAAACGGGAACTTCACGGCATGGCAAAACGATACACTATTACAAGTGTTCGGGGCGAAAGCGAAACATAACCGACTGCGATTTGATGATAGTGCGCAAGGAAACGCTTGAAAAAATCGTGATGGATGCCATAATAAATGCACTTTCAAAGCCAAATACAATAAGCAAAATCGTAGACCATATTTATCAAGTGCAAGAGCAGATGTTGAACGAACAAAAAGAATTGAAATTATTGCAAAGCGAAAAGAAAAAAAAGACCTCGCAATAGACAATATAATGTCTGCAATAGAGAGAGGCGTTATGTCCAACAATGCCATTAGGCGACTAAACGAACTTGAAGAACAACTACTTGAATACGAAAATAAAATAGCGATAGAAAAAAGCAAGACGGTAGACCTTTTCCCAAAAGCCGAAATCGCAAATTATTATAAATCCGCATTAAAAACTTGAACCATTGTTATTGATAAACTATCTGGTTGACGAAATAATACTATATAACGACAGAATCGAGATACGATTTACAAGCCCGATAACAAAGAGTCCTGACGATTGTCCGGGCTTTTTATTATACTCAAATTCAACGACGATTTCTTGTTACGACAAAATTACAGGCATATTTGTCAACGAGCCTTTTTATTGCATCGTGAAACTTTAATTCTCTCCAAAAAACATAAAAAAAGAATACAAGTTGAGGGGTTCAACTTGTATTCTGACTGGTGGAGATGCGGGGATTTGAACCCCGGTTCGTCCTTCTACACCCGACACCTTCTACATGCTTATTCGGTGATTAAGTTCTCTTACCGTCGTTCGCCGACAGACGGCGGTTTTGAAGAGGCGGAGAATGCCGATTTACTTACCGCCGTGGGTAAATCCGTAGCCCGTTCAGTATGACGCCGATTGCTTACGGAACAGGAACGTAAGGTCGACGTGCCGCTAATTAATTAAGCAGCGTATGCGAACGCAGGAGCGTTCACTTTTTCGTTATTTTTTGCGTTTAATTTTAATTTTCCGTCTTTAACGCAGCCGGACCTGCGACATGCTTCTTATCGTCCATACAAAAACGTCGAATCCAAAAACATCCCCGTGGACAAAATAACGAAAAAAGTATTAAGTTGATATATCTCGCGGTTTACCGTACGAAACGATACGATAAACCGTTTGATTTGCAGTATTGTTTTTTGTCGCTTATTTTGAAATCGTGTCGATTTCAAAGGGCGTGACCTGATAAACGTAGTAGTTGAGCCAGTTGTAATACAGGAGATTTGCCGTGCTGCCCCAGCTCATATTTATCGTGCCGTCCGCGTTGTAATAATTTTCGGGCGGGGCGATTTCAAGCCCTTTTTCTTTGTCGCGAAGGTATTCTCTTTCCAGCGTTTCGCGATCGTATTCGCTGTGTCCCGTAAGGAAGATGCGGCGGTTGTCTTTTGACTTTATAATGGACGGGCCGCACTTTTCGCCCGACACAAGCACTTCAAGATCCGGGCATTTTTTCAGCTTGTCTTCGTCGATTGCGGTATGGCGCGAATGCGGGATCATAATCGCGTCGTCCATGCCTTTTAGCAGCGGCTCATGCAAAACGCACTTAACGTTGTTATACACCCCGAAAAGTTTTTTGTCAAGCAGATGCTTATTTATGCCGTAGTAGTAATAAAGCGCCGCCTGCGCGCCCCAGCATATAAACATTGTGCTGGTGACGTTATCGTCCGCAAAATCAAGGATTTCTTGAAGTTCCGCCCAATATTTGACGTCGGTGAACGGCAGGGTTTCGACGGGCGCGCCCGTGATTATCATACCGTCGAACTTCATTTTTTTGATTTCGTCAAGGTTTTTGTAAAACTTGTCGAGATAAGTTTCGCTCGTATGGTTTGCCTTGTACGTCGACGTTTTGACAAGCGTGACGTTCACTTGCAAAGGCGTATTACCAAGCAATCGCAGCAGCTGCGTTTCGGTAACTTCCTTTGTGGGCATAAGGTTCAGAATTGCGATTTCGATGGGGCGAATGTCCTGCGACACGGCGCGGCTGCCGTCCATGACGAAAATCTTTTCGTGAAGCAGACTGTCGAATGCAGGAAGGTCGCGCGGGATAACGATCGGCATATCACTTCACCGCCGTTTCAAGCGCCTGACGGATATCTTCAATCAGGTCGTCTGCGTTTTCAAGCCCCAGGCTTACGCGGATAAGGTCGGGAGAAATGCCCGCCGCCGTCAACTCTTCGTCGGTCATCTGGCGATGCGTCGAACTTGCGGGGTGCAAGCAGCAACTTCTTGCGTCGGCAACGTGCGTTTCGATTGCGATGATTTTCAGCGCAGCCATAAATTTTTCGGCTTTTTCCCTGCCGCCCTTCACGCCGAAGCTGACGACTCCGCACGCGCCGTTTGGAAGATACTTTTTCGCAACGTCGTAATACTTGTCGCCTTCGAGCAGCGGATACGAAACCCACGCGACGTTCTCGTTTTCCGACAAGAACTTTGCGACGGCAAGACCGTTTTCGGCGTGGCGTTTCATTCTGACGTGCAGGCTTTCAAGCCCGAGATTAAGATAAAATGCGTTTTGCGGCGACTGAATCGAGCCGAAATCTCTCATAAGTTGCGCCGTCGCTTTCGTGATGAACGCGCCTTCTTTTCCGAAACGCTCTGCATAAACGATGCCGTGATAACTGTCATCGGGGGTGGTGAGCCCGGGGAATTTGTCGGCGTGAGCGAACCAGTCGAACTTGCCCGCGTCAACGATTGCGCCGCCGACCGCCACACCGTGACCGTCCATATATTTCGTCGTGGAATGCGTTACGATATCCGCGCCCCACTCGATAGGACGGCATTGCACGGGCGTTGCGAACGTATTGTCGATAATAAACGGAACGCCGTGTCGATGCGCTACCCGCGCGAATTTTTCAATGTCCAAAACGGCAAGCGCGGGGTTTGCGATTGTTTCGCCGAACAACGCTTTCGTATTCGGGCGGAACGCCGCTTCGAGTTCTTCTTCCGTGCAGTCGGGCGATACGAACGTAAAGTCGATGCCCATCTTTTTCATCGTAACCGCAAAAAGGTTGTACGTGCCGCCGTAAATTGCGGAACTGCTGACGACGTGGTCGCCGCAACTTGCGATATTGAACACGGCGTAAAAGCCGTTCCCCCTTCGAGTGCCGCGATCTTTGCCGCGACGTAATCGTTGGTGGGGTTTTGAAGCCTTGTGTAGAAGTATCCGCTTGCTTCGAGATTGAAAAGTTTTGCCATTTCGGGGCTCGAATCATACTTAAACGTGGTGCTTTGCACGATGGGGATCTGACGGGACTCGCCGTTTTTCGGAGTATAGCCCGCCTGTACGCATAAAGTATCGATTTTTTTATCCATAAAAATATCTCCTATCTCGCGCCGTACTCTTTCAATACGCGGTCGAGTTTTCTTTTGTTTTCTTTTTCCGAAATCGCGTCTCGTTTGTCGTGCAGCTCTTTGCCCCTTGCGACGCCGAGTTCGACCTTTACGAGCGCGTCCTTGAAATAAAGTTTCGTGGGGACAAGGGTATATCCCTTTTGTTCCACCTTTTGTTTCAGTTTTCTTATTTCCGACTTATGCAGCAGTAAGCGACGGTTACGCATCGGATCGATTTTGAACATCGTCGCCATTTTATACGGCGAAATGTGCATGCCGACAAGGAAAACCTCGCCGTTTTTCACGATTGCGAAACTGTCTTTCATATTGACGTTATTAAGCCTTAACGACTTTACCTCGTGCCCTTCGAGAGCGATGCCCGCTTCCAGAGTGTCTTCGATAAAATAGTCGTGATACGCTTTTTTGTTGGTGGCAATGATTTTATTGCCGTCTTGCTTTTTCTTCATAAACCGAGAAATTTACACGGCGGATTTCGCGAGAAATGCCGTCGACTTTAATTTTTATTTTATCGCCCAACGAATAAACGTGTTTGCCCGAAGAAAGAGTGAACCGCCCTTCGTCGAATTTATATTTTCCGGCGGGAAGTTTGTCAAGCGAGATAAACCCTTCCACCGTGTTTTGAAGTTGAACGAACACCCCGAATCCCGTTACGCCGCTGATTATACCGTCGTAAACTTCGCCGGATTTGTCCGCCATATACAGCATTTTGAAGTAATCGTCGCCGTCGCGCTCGGCACATTCCGCGGCGATTTCCCTTTCCGACGATATTGCCGCCGACTTTTCGCACCTGATAAGCGTTTTCGTAATCTCCGCGCCCGCCAGTTGTCCATTAAGCATCTTTTTGATGACGCGGTGGATGGTCAGGTCGGGATAACGGCGTATCGGCGACGTGAAATGACAGTAGTATTCGAGCGCAAGCCCGAAGTGTCCCGCATTCCCCGTCGTGTACTTCGCCTTTTGCATACTGCGAAGCATGACTTTGCTGATTATGCGCTCTTCCGCCGTGCCTTTTATGTCGTCCAGCAGTTTCTGGTACTCCGACGCGTGCATGCTCTGGTGCACGACGAAGTTATAATTGAACGAAGAAACGAACTTCTTGAATTCCAGCACTTTTTCCTTGTTCGGCGCTTCGTGCACGCGGTAAACGAAAGGCAGTTCGGTATGATACATAAACTCCGCAACGGTTTCGTTTGCAAGCAGCATAAATTCTTCGATAATAAGGTTGCTTTCGTAATAAGGATAAGGCGCGACGTCCAGGACCTTCCCGTCTTTTATCGTAAACTTCGGCTCTTCCGAGATAAAGTTTATGCTGCCGCGATTTCTTCTTTTCGCGTTCAGTATCCTTTCAAGGTCGCGCGCGCACGTTATCATATCGTATACGTCGGCGTATTTTTCAATGAGTTTTTTGTCGCCGTCAAGGATTTTCTGCAAGTCGTCGTAGGTCATGCGATGATTGCTTCTTATCACGCTTTCGACGATTTTGTTTCCTGTGACTTTTCCCGTTTTGTCGATTTCCATAACGCAGGAAAGCGTCAGTCTGTCCCGGTTTTCTTGAAGGCTGCAAACCCCGTTCGACACGGCTTCGGGAAGCATCGGCAACACCATATTCGGAAGGTAAACGCTCGTTGCACGTTTCAACGCCTCTGTGTCCAGACTTCCGTCCTGTTTTATATAATGCGCGACGTCCGCGATATGGACGTAAAGGACAAATCCGTCGCCTTGTCTTTCAACCGTTATCGCGTCGTCAAAGTCTTTCGCGTCGGAACCGTCGATTGTAATCGTGAGCAAATCGCGATAGTCTGTGCGTTTTGTGATTTCTTTCTTATCGACGGG
>OHLI01000502.1_pt1 | contig 22403 bp, 19 predicted proteins | sample 1569051 | NCBI WGS metagenome assembly OHLI01 (sample SAMEA3879561, study PRJEB24766) | human gut metagenome | biome: human-associated habitat; feature: feces | place: USA | collected 1985/1987
CCGCGGCGGGGCGGGCGGCGAGGAAGCCGCGCTGTTTGCTTACGAGCTTTATCGGATGTACGTGAAATACGCCGAAAGAAACCGCTGGAAAACGGAGGAGATCGACAGTAACACCACAGAACTCGGCGGCGTGAAGGAAGTCGTATTTGACCGCGGCGGTTATCTTTACACTGGTCGTGTAGCACAGGTCGCCGAAGGCGCCCGCAAAGCCGGACTGGAGTCCCTGCCCGCCTATATCCGCGAAGTGGACGACGAGAACCTGCATGCCATGGCCCTGGTGGAGAACATCCAGCGCGAAGACCTCAACGCCATCGAAATCGCCCTGGGAATGCAGCGGCTGATCGACGAATGCAACCTCACGCAAGAGGCGCTCTCGGAAAAGGTCGGCAAGAAACGCTCGACCGTGTCGAACTACATGCGTCTCTTGAAACTGCCTAACGAAGTACAACTCGCCCTCAAGGAGGGGCTTATCTCGATGGGACACGCCAAAGCGATCGCCGGAGCTCCCGAAGAGTTGCAACTGCGCCTGCTCAAAAAGTGCATCCGTAAGGGACTCTCCGTGCGCCAGATCGAGGAACTGGTCCGCGCACTGACCGACCCTGCGGCAAAACCCGCAGCTCCGGCCGAAGACGAGGAGTATCCCGAATCGTATGCGCGGCTGGTGGAGCAGCTCGAAAAATTCTTCTCGCAGGAGATCAGCATCAAACGCTCGAAAAACGGCGGCGGCCGCATCGTGATCGACTTCTCGGACGACCGGGATATCGAACGCTTCATCGAAAAATTCGAGAAAAGAGGCGCTTCCGCCGAAATCCGCAACAAATAGATGAAACATACCCGGGGATATATCCGTCTTTTGATGCTTTTCGCCTTTCTCGCATTATGCGGAGCCGGCGAAGCATCGGCCCAAGTTCCGTTGGACCGTTATCGCAGCGCGAAAACTTTCGTGCGCAGCGGTCTGATGCCCAAACCGGACAGTTTGGCCAAAGCCCCTCTTACGGACTCCCTGCTACTGATACGGGTGGACTCCATGCTCCGGGACAGCACCTTGCGCGATTCGCTGCTGCGTTCGGGCTTCGATTCGTTGCGGCTCCGGGATTCGCTGGCCGCGAGACTGCGTCCGCAATTCGTCCCCGACTCGGCCCTGCTTCTGAAAACCGACTCCCTGCCCGCATCGCTCGGAGCACCCGATTCGCTCGCAGGCAGAAGAGACCTCCGCCCCCGGCGCGATACCATTTCGCTGTCGGGCGTAAGTTGGATCTCGCTGGTAGCGCCCGGTTTCGGACAGATCTACAACAAGCAATATTGGAAGCTGCCGATCCTCTACGGAACGGTCGGGGCGGGACTGACCCTCTTCTTCCACGAAAACAACTCGGGCTTACGGTCGCCTCCTATATCTATTTCCTGGGTGATGCGGCGGTCAACTACCGCTACGACGCCTCTCCCGTAAAGAAAGCCACGACACTGGCCACGATCTTCCCCGGTGCCGGACAAGTCTATAACAAAAGTTACTGGAAACTGCCTTTCGTCGTAGGCGGACTGGCAACCACGATCTATACCATCGACTGGAACAATCGCGGCTATCAGCGTTTCAAAAAAGCCTACTCGCTACGCAGCGCCTACGATAAAGCCCTTGAAGCCTACCAAAAAGATCCGGAAAACAATCCCGATCCGGGCAAGAGCAAAGACGAATTCGGCGGCCGCTACTCGGCGGAATTTCTCAAAAACCTCAAGGACAATTACCGCCGCAACCGCGACTTATGTATCATCATCACTGCCGGACTTTACGTGCTGCAAATCATCGACGCCCATGTGGACGCTCATCTGAAAAGTTACGACATTTCGGACGATTTAAGCGTAGAGTTCACGCCGGCGGTGAATTACGTCTATTCCCCGACCGTCGGCGGACACCGCCCGACTTTCGGATTCAACTTCAACCTGAATTTCTGATTTCATCATGAGAAAGATCCTTGCCTGCACCCTCCTTCTTTCGATCCTCCTCGGCTGCGCGACCGCAACCGCCCAGAGCCGCAAAGAGCGCCGCGCCAAGAGAAAAGCCAAGACCGAAAAGCAGGCTTCGAAATCGACCCATACTCCCGTTTCGGTCAAACCGGAGAAAACAGTGACAGAAAAAACGACCGTACAGCAGACGGAGCCTTACTGTCCGGAACTGAATCGCAATCTCACCCCGGCCCAGATCGACTCGCTCGTGGCTCTCTGGCGGGAAAAGCAGACTCTGCAATCCTACGATACGTTTTTCAACGACTACATCGACATCGACAGCCTCGCGTCCTCGGGTGACACGACCCCCGATTCGGTCTATGCCAACCGCCTGCGGGCACTCGTATCACCGGTGCAACTCCCCTTCAATCCGATCGTCAAGAACTATATCCGCCGTTACGTCGATACCCGTTACGGGACAATCAACCGGGTGTTGAGCCTCTCACGCTACTATTTCCCGCTGATCGAGGAAGAGCTCATCAAGGCCGACCTGCCCGTCGAGCTGCGTGCGCTGCCGATCATCGAATCGGCTCTCTCGACCACGGCCACCTCTCCGATGGGTGCTGTCGGACTGTGGCAATTCATGCCCGCGACAGGCAAAAGTTACGGACTGGAGATCAATTCGTTCGTCGATGAACGTCGGGACCCGGTGCAAGCGACCCGCGCCGCCTGCCGTTACCTGAAGGATCTTTACAGCATCTACCACGACTGGACACTCGCCATCGCCGCCTACAACTGCGGTCCGGGCAACGTAAACAAAGCCCTGGCCCGCGCCGGCGGAGGGACGACCTTCTGGGACATCTACGAATACCTGCCCCGCGAAACTCGCGGGTATGTACCGGCCTTCGTCGGAGCCTCCTATGCCTATGCCTACCACCAGCAGCACGGTATCCAGAGCGAAAACCCGCCCATGCCGCTGGCGACCGATACGATCCGCGTGACCCGCCTGCTCCACCTGGGACAAGTGGCCTCGACACTCAACATTCCGATCGAAACTTTGCGGACACTCAATCCGCAATACAAAATGGACATCATCCCGGCTACGATCAAAAGCTATACGCTGGTACTCCCCCAGCACTACCTCTGTCAGTACATTACCAACGAAGAAGAGATCCACCGGAAGGACTCCACCTATCTGAAAGAGTACATCAATCCAGCCAACATCGAAAAGAAAAAACTCGCGGACGCCACCCCCGCATACACCACCTACACGGTTAAGCGAGGCGATACGCTGGGTGCGATCGCCCGCCGTTACAGAACCACTACGGCACAAATCATGAAGCTGAACAAGCTGAAAAACGCCAACAAGTTGCGGGAAGGCCAACGACTCAGGATCCCGGTCCGCCGATAATCTTCGTCCGATGAACACCTCGACCGATACCATCGTCGCTCCCGCCACCGCTTCGGGCGGAGCCATCGCCGTCATCCGATTGAGCGGTCCCGAAGCCATCGCCTGCTGCGACCGCATCTTTCGGGGGCGCAAACCGCTGGCCGAAGCCGCCGGGCACACCCTGCACTACGGCGAAGTCATAGACGGGGACAGAACGATCGACGACGTAGTCGCGGCCATCTATCGTGCACCGCACTCCTACACGGGCGAAGATGCCGTCGAGCTATCGTGTCACGGATCGCCCTACATCGTCTCCGAAATCATCGCACTCCTGCTTCGCTCCGGCGCTCGTATGGCGCAACCGGGCGAATTTACCATTCGGGCCTTCCTCGCAGGCCGGATGGACCTCGCGCAGGCCGAAGCCGTCGCCGATCTGATCGCCTCCGATTCCCGGGCTTCGCACGCCATGGCCTCGACCCAGATGCGGGGCGGATATTCGGCGGCACTGGGTGCGTTGCGCGACGAACTGCTACAACTGGCCGCGCTCCTCGAACTCGAACTCGACTTTTCGGAAGAAGACGTTCAATTCGCCGACCGCGCACGCCTGCGGGAAATGATGCTCCGCATCGAAAGCGAAATCACCCGCCTGACGGACTCGTTCAGACTCGGCAACACCATCAAAAAAGGGGTGGCTGTCGCTATTGTCGGAGAACCCAACGTCGGCAAAAGCACCCTTCTGAACCGTCTGCTGGGCGAAGAGCGGGCCCTGGTATCCGACATCGCAGGCACCACACGCGACACGATCGAAGAGACGCTCAATATTGACGGCGTTCTGTTCCGCTTCATCGACACCGCCGGGCTGCACGATACCGCCGACCGCCTGGAACAGATGGGCATCGACCGCACGCAGGAGATGATCCGCCGCGCACAAATCGTACTTCAGGTCGTCGATGCGACCTGCCCGATACCTCCCGCCATACAGATTACGTCCGAACAGACTCGCTTGCTCATCGTCAATAAATGCGACAGCCCGGATGCACGTATCACCGAATCGAAGGTATCCTCCGGCTGCGGGATCGAATATAGAGTATCGTCGGCAAACCCCGACACTCTTTTCATCTCGGCAAAAACCGGCGAAGGAATCGAACGGCTCCTTGCCAGACTCCGCGCGACTTTCGACACCGGAAGCATCTACGACGGCGATCCCGTCATCTCGAACAGCCGCCATCTGGAGGCCCTGCGCCAAGCCCTCGACGCCCTGCACCGAGCCCTCACGGCCCTCGATGACGATCGTTCGGCCGACCTCTTAAGCGAAGACATCCGCCAGGTCATCCACCACCTGGGCACCATCACAGGCGAAATCACCAACGACGATATTCTCAGCCAAATATTCTCGAAATTCTGCATCGGAAAGTAACCCAAGAAAACAAACGCAAAGGAATATCAAAATAAAATTCATAGATTCAGTTATTTACAAATAAACAATAGACTTTTACTTCGACTTCATTTTATCGTTCGAGGTGTAAAATTTGCCGCTTATTTACAACAATCAGCAATCGAGGTGTAAAAAAGTGTAAAGAAATTTTTCTATCTTTGCACCAAACCTAAAACCTCGACCGCATGGAAATCAAGATTCGGCAGAAACCGCAGCGCTCGACGGGCAAGACCTCGTTGGTGCTGGAATACTATTACGGGTACACCCGCGACGATGAAGGGCGCATCAAGCATCGCCGTAAATTCGAGACCCTCGAATACTACCTCTACACCGACCCGAAAAACAAGTTGGAGCGCGACCACAACAAGGTCAATCTCGAAATGGCCGAGAAGGTCAAGGCCAAACGGCTGCTCGCCGAGCAGAACGAGCAATACGGCTTCGCGGTAAAATATAAGATTCGCACCAACCTCGTCGAATACATCAAGGGACTGATCGAACAGCGCAAGGAGTCGCCGGGGAACTGGGGCAACTGGGACAGCGCATTGAAACACCTCGTCGCCTACGCCGGAACGAATACGACGTTCGAGATGGTCGATAAAAAGTTCGTCGAGGGGTTCAAGACCTATCTGGCGAAGCAGGCCAAGACCAAAAGCAATACCGCTCTTTCGACGAACAGCCAAAGCAGCTATTTCCTCAAACTCAAAGCCGCGCTGAACCGAGCGGTCGAGGAGGGCATCATCCCCCACTCGCCCGCCATGTCGGTCAAACCCGCGCATATCGAGGACGTGCATCGCGAATACCTCACTTTCGACGAATTGCAGCGCCTCGCCAAAACGGAGTGTCCGTATCCCGTACTAAAAGATGCGTTCCTCTTCTCGTGCCTGACCGGCATGCGCTGGAGCGACATCAACAAACTGACGTGGGCCGAAGTGCAGGAGTTCGACGGCGGCACGCGCATCGTCTTCCGGCAGAAAAAGACCAAAGGGCTTGAATACCTCGACATCGCCGGCCAAGCCGTCCGCTACATGGGACAGCGCGGCAAAGCCGACGAGCGGGTCTTCGCCGGGCTGAAATACTCCGCATGGCACAACCTCGCCCTGCGCGAATGGTGCCTGAAAGCGGGCATTACGAAGCACATTACGTTTCACTGCGGCCGCCACACGTTCGCCGTGCTGCAACTCTCGCTCGGCACGGAAATCTACACCGTGTCGAAGCTCCTCGGCCACCGCGAACTGAAAACGACGCAGGTCTATGCGCAGATTATGGATGCGAAGAAACGCGAAGCGGTAAACCGGATTCCGGAATTATAACTATCTTTATGCTATGGAGAACGAAATGTTGATATACCGCTCGGCCGACGGAAGCATCAAAATAGACGTCCGCATGGGCGAGGAGACCGTCTGGCTGACCCAAGACCAGATGGCGGCGCTGTTCGGAAAGGCCAAATCCACCATCAACGAACACTTGAAAAACATCTTTTCCGAGGGTGAGTTGGTCGCCGATTCAGTTATTCGGAATTTCCGAACAACTGCCGCCGACGGCAAAAGCTACGACACGAACTACTATAATCTCGACGTGATTATTTCGGTCGGCTACCGCGTGAAATCGCACCAAGGCACGCAATTCCGCATCTGGGCGACGCAGGTGCTGCGCGAGTACCTCATCAAGGGCTTCGCGCTGAACGACGAACGGATGAAGTCGGGCAAGTCGATGAACTATTTCGACGAGTTGCAGGAGCGCATCCGCGAAATCCGCCTTTCGGAACGGGTCTTCTACCAAAAGGTCAAGGACATTTATACGACGAGCATCGACTACGACCCGAAAGCCGAAAAAACGGTCGAGTTCTTCAAAATCGTGCAGAACAAACTGCTGTGGGCCATCAGCAGCCAGACGGCAGCCGAACTGGTCGCCCGCCGTGCCGATGCCCGCCTGCCGATGATGGGCATGACCTCCTGCGACAAGAGCAACCCGCGGCGCATCACCAAGGCCGATGCCGCAACCGCCAAAAACTACCTGACCTCGGGCTGCTGGTCGAACAATACCTCGCATTCGCCGAAAGTCAGGCGCGGCGGCAGGTGCCCATGTATATGGCCGACTGGATCAAGAAGCTGAACGACATTCTGGTCATCAACGGGCGCGAGCTGCTCGAACATGCCGGACAAATCAGCCGCAAGGTCGCCGAAAGCATCGCGGCCCGACAGCTCGATGCCTACAAGGGGCGTTTACGCGAAGAGGAGCGCCGCGCGAGCCTCGCCGAACTCGAAGCCGACCTGCAAGCAGCGGCCAAAAAACAATCATGACCCGCATCGAATACATACGTCTGTCGCACCGGCGCACCAACCGCAAAATCCGCGAGCGGTTGCAGGCCGTTCGCACCCGATTGAATGCCAAAAGCCGATGGCTCGGCGGTGCATGGCAGGCAGTCGCATGGGTGTTGTACGGAACGGTCAGCGTGGTTAGCTGGCTGGCATTCGCCGCCGAAGTGTTCAAGGACAACCGCTTTTCGCTGCACTACATGGAGTGCGAAATCGAACATCGCAACCTGTCCGCTGCCGAAGCTCGCCGATACATCGCCGGCAAAAAGCAGGAATACGACCGTTGGCTCGCCTACGGTTCCATCTCGACCAAAGAGCAGCGCCGCATCGACAAGACGTTCGAGTATCTTTCCGCCCGTTATCCGGCAGATACCTCTGCGGACGAACTGCTGACCCGTATTACCGAAGTCCGATCTACCGTTACCGAAATCGCCGACTACACCCGTCATCGGCAGACGGAGGAAGTACAGCGCAAGGAGCGCGAAGCGGAGCTGCTGGCTCAAGCCGAAAAACGCCGGGCCGCCCAGCGCAGCCGCACCGGCTTCGACCCAACACCCGCCGATTTCTGCCCGCGCCTGTCCGACCGGCAAATCGCAGTGCTGACCGAACACATCAACCGAATCGGCATCTTCAAACGCGACACGACCGAAGCGGAGATTGCCCGACTGCTGGCCTGCCAGCTCGCGGAACCGTTGCAGACGACGCACAACAAGCTGCTGGCGCTACTGCTCGAATCGTTGAGCGCATCCCGATTGATTACCCCGAAATGGCAGCGGGTCGCCGGGAACAGCGGCTGTTTCACCTCGAAATTGGGCAAACCGCTGACGGCGAAAGACCTCTCGGCCGCTAAACAAATGGCCGAAATCATCGACCGCCGCAAAGAGCGGATGATTCTCGATTGCATCGAGGCGCTGGAAGCCGCAGAATAATCGTCGCACCCTCACCCTTTGAACAGGATTTCGCACCCCGGAATCCTGTTTTTTTGTGTCCCTATCACCACCGAACATTGGAAACATTATCCAAAAATGTCGAAACATGGGCAGCCAATGCGGACAGCTTTTCGTTGAATTTTATTTGCACTCGTAATTACATCACGAACGTTGCGCAACGCCTTTTATCGAACCTTTTCGATAAGCCGAGCGCAGAGGCGTGCTTGCACGGACTCTGCCGAGGCGAGAAAAGGTGCAAGAAATTGAACGCTAAAAACAGAATGATTATGAGTGAAAACACAACCGTCGAGCAACGGCTCGACCGCATCGAACAACTGCTTCGGGGACAAAAGACGGTCTTGAACTTCGCCGAAGCATGCGAATTTGCGGGGCTGTCGAAGACCTACATGTACAAGCTTACCCACCAAGGGCGAATCCCCCATTTCAAACCCCACGGCAAGAACATCTATTTCAACCGCGAGGAGTTGGAACGGTGGCTGTTGCAAAATCCCGTCAAAACAGCCGAACAGAAAGAATGCGAAGCTGTCGATTACGTTGTCCGCAAACGACGACCGATGTAGCATTTCATCCGGCCTGCTCCGGCTCTTCGGAGCGGGTCGGATTTTCTATCAATTGTAAGGCAAGTTTGTGTTTTTGTAGTACAAAAACGTGCCGCCGAACCTCGGTGGCAACATCCCGCTGGTCTATTATACGAAATCAACCCATGAAACAAATACCGATTCACAAAGGCGGGCGACCTGCCATAAGCGAAGGTCGCCGCAAGAAATACCTGCTATCGTTACGGCTCGATGCCGAACATTACTTCAAACTGAAATCGCTTGTCCGCACCTCCGGTCATGGAACAGCCGAAGTCCTCCGCCTGCTGATTGCCGCGGGTCATGTACGTGAGCGTCTGCGCCGCGAACATCTCGACTTCATGTCCCAGCTCAAAGGCATGGCCCGCAACCTGAATCAACTCACTCGCCTTGCCCATGCAAAAGGATTTACGGGGATAGTGTCCCGCCATGCGGCTATTGTTGTAGAAATTGAATCCCTGTTAAAGAATCTTCGCGATGATCGGTAAAATCATCGCTGGATCGTCATTCGCCGGAACGGTCGGATATGTCGTAAAGAAGCAATCGCGCATTCTTGATGCCGAGGGCGTAACCCCGCCGAATATTCGGGAAATGGTGCAGGATTTCAAAGACCAAATCTTACTGAATCCGCGTATCAAGAATGCCGTCGGACATATCTCCCTTTCGTGTTCACCGAAAGACAGAATGCGAATGACCGATTCTTTGATGCGGGATATTGCCAAAGAGTATATGCAGCGCATGGGAATTACCGACACGCAATACCTGCTGGTGCGTCATCTCGACCAATCGCATCCGCACTGCCATCTGGTCTATAATCGAGTAGGCAACAACGGACAAACCATATCGGACAAGAATATCAAAATCCGCAATGCGAAAGTCTGTCGCGCATTGACCAGGAAATACGGGTTGCATCTTGCACCGGGCAAAGAATCGGTACGACGGGAACGCCTGTGGGAACCGGACAAAACCAAATACGAAATATACGACGCAATCAAAACGAATTTACCTAATTGCGGCAGTTGGAACGATTTGGAACTTCGGCTGAAAGAGCAAGGTATTAGTATGCGCTACAAGTATTGCGGTTCGACCAATCAAAAGCAAGGAGTGCTGTTCAGCAAGAACGGATTCGAATTTTCAGGCTCGAAGATAGACCGGCAATTCAGCTACTCGAAACTGAACCGACACTTTACGCAGGCACAGCAAACCCACTATCGGGCGACGCTTGCCAAAGGATTCCATACGGCCATAGGAAATTATAGGTCGGCATTTACTGGACTATTCGGCAATATGGGCAGTGGAGGAAATAAGGGTCAAGCGAATGCAGGTTCGATAAACTTCGGCGGCAGTATCGGTACATTGCCGTTGCCGCCCAACGATTCGTCCGTCGGATTGTCGGCAGCTCAACTCCAACGCAAGCCCGGCGAAAGCCCCGAAGAACATATTGCTCGCATTACGGCATTGCTCAACACTGTCGCCGAAGCAATGGCCATTGCTGCGATGGAACAAAAACGCAAACTGCGAGACCGAAAAGCGAACAAACCCAAAATGAAATTATAACCCTAAAACAAGCAACTATGAAAGAAGATAATATGATGTCTTACGAAATGTACGAAGACTTCAAGGAGACGATGGTAAAGGCAATCAAAACCGAACTATCGGCAAAGCATAATCAATCGACCGATACGGATTTGCCGCAACGAATAGAACAAATCGTTCATTCCGAACAAGAGCAGCAACGGGCAATAATAACCCAGCTTGCCGAAAGGTTGGAAAGCATCGAACGAAGCAATGCAAACACACATAACGGTATAGACAATTTGCAAACATCTGTCGAAGCAATCGAAATCCCCGCCGAACTGCTGCCGAGAATCGTGCAGCACAGAATATCGCTCGCCATCGAATCGAAAGGAGTATTTTGGACGATGATAGGAATGATGACGGCAATCGTCCTGCTGTGTACGATGCTGTATTGGACGGCTAAACCCAACTACCACCGCATCGACAACGACCTGAAATACCGCTATATCAAAATGAAAGGCGAAGCGACACCCGATCGCATTGCCGAACTGGAAGAAATCTTCGAACTAAACCGCGACAACGCCAAAATCCGCCAAATGAAAAGAGATGTCGAAGAATATGAACGAACCGTTCGTCAAAAAGTCATACTCGAAGAACAGGCGAGGCTCAGAGAACGCGAAGCCAATCGCCTGAACGAAAACGCCTCCCGACTGAAAAACGAATAAGCCATTCCCTTTGTCCGCAAAGGTATTGCCACCGAAAGAAATCCGCAAGGTCATGCAAGTTGCTACGCAAACCTTGCGGATATTCTTTCCGGCGGCATCGGCTGGTCGCTACCAAAGGAAATGGCAGAATAAGGAACGGCAACTTCTATTCTGCAACCAAATTCCGCAATATTTCAAGAGAAAAATAGTCTATCTTGAATCACAGACAGGAAATTTAAGCCTAATATTTCAAATCAAAAGAGGATATCTTCAAATCGTATTTAGGACTATCATAGTCTATACCAACAGCATATTCTTTTATACCTCTTGATATGGCAATCTCGTGTAATTTACCCTTATCCTCATCTTCAATATCCGGCCCATAATATATTGCTTTTAAACAACCAACATCTGGTATAAACTCATAATTATTTTCATTGTCAAGATTATAATAAAGCATACGCCATTCGCGCTCATGCTCATATTCTTGCTTATCCTTATACAAATATGCTCTATACCAATATAATTGATTTAAATAAATATGAGAGCAAAGATGTTCAAACCATCTTTTATCCCCGGCTTGCTTGAAAAATTCATATGTATGTATATTGCCCTCGTCCAATGTAACATCCGGTCTTTGATCCGTGTACATGATAGGGAAAAGGTTTACATTAAGACTTAACTTGTTATATCTAAAAATACAATTTCTCAAATCATATTCTAAAGCAAAACCCTTATATCCACCGCCGTATCTGTCCCACATATATTTGGATTGCACGCTTTCTGTAAAACAACCTATTTTAGCGCTATTTTGTGGACTGCGGAAACGCGATTCACGCTGTTTAACAGTTGTTTCAATCTGAGCAACAAACGCCGGGTATTCCTCTTCGATTATTTTATCAATGATTTGTTCATCGCCATACCCACATTCTCTATAATAACAAATTTTTGTGGCTTTTTCTGCTCTAATATCAGGATGATGTTGTGAAATGTGTGTCAAACATATACGCAACGCATCCCGTAGTGCTTTTTGTAAATCAGCTCTGATTTTCTTATGATTGACATATAGATATGAATCATATTTATCAGGGAACATTCCCGCATGACATAATGATATCATTCCATTCCTAAACTCAGTAAGAGAATAGTCGTTCATTGAACGATACCGAAATAGCTTCTCCGGAATATTGGGGAGTACTAAACGATAAATCTGATGCCATACATCAGTTCTTGCCGCTGGGTCAGCGTTAAAAGGAATATATGATTCTTCTATTAGTTTCTGGAAGCGTTCTCTAAATTCAGACATACACATTTATTCTTTCATTTGTTACAAAAATACAAAAAACAGAGTTGATATATGCTCTGACTAAACTCTAATTTCCCATTCCGATACATCCCCTTATGAGAACGTGCCGTTCGAGATACCTGAAAATTGGGCGTGGTGTAAACCGTCTGACGTTTTTATTATTAATCATAGAAATAACGCAGAGGACACAATTGAGGTTGGATTTGTTCCTATGCCTTTAATTAAGGATGGATATCATTATCAACATAGCTACGAATCGGTGCTATGGAAGACTGTAAAAACTGGGTATACTCATTTTACTAATGGTGATTTTGGATTAGCGAAAATAACACCATGTTTTGAGAATAGAAAGTCTGTGATTTTTAATAATCTTCCCAATGGGATTGGGGCAGGAACAACAGAATTACACATATTACGTCCAATTATGATAGACGTTAAATATGTTTCATATTTTTATTCCTCAGAAGAATTTATTTCCTATGGTATTAAGAATTTTAGTGGAGCAGTTGGGCAACAGAGAATAAGTAAGGAGGTAATAGAAGATTTTGGATTTGCACTTCCACCACAGAAAGAGCAAAATAGAATAATAGAGGCTGTTGAAAAATGGTTCTCTATCATTGACCAGCTTGAACAAGAACAAACGGATTTAAAAAACGCCATAAAACGAGCAAAATCTAAAATATTAGATTTGGCTATCCACGGCAAACTCGTTCCGCAAGACCCGAATGACGAACCCGCTATCGACCTCCTACGGCGCATAAATCCCAGCTTCAAACCTTGTGATAACGCGCATTATAAAAGTGCCCTTCAAGGTTGGTGTAGTATATCCCTGAATGACTGCATGGTAGAAATACTCAATGGATTTGCATTCCAGAGTGGAAAATATGTAGAAAATGGAATTCGAGTCATTCGCATTACAAATGTTCAAGATGGTAAAATTATGGATGATGATCCAAAGTTTTATCCAAAATCATCTATAAAAGAGATAGAGAAGTTCATCTTAAAGAAGAATGATTTATTAATGTCTCTAACTGGCAATGTAGGTAGAGTTGGATTCTTACCCAATGAATTACTTCCTGCTGCATTAAATCAGCGTGTGGGATGTATAAGGATGAACGAACAATTTATTCACAAAAAATACCTGTTTTACTATTTTCAAACAGATACTTTCAGAAACGATTGTATTACCTCTGCAAAAGGAGTTGCACAATTAAATATCAGTACAGAATGGTTAAAACGATATTTAATCAATATCCCGCCTTATGCTGAACAAAAACGCATAGTCGCTAAAATCGAGGAGTTATTTGCAACGATTGACAAGATAAAAGAATCTTTGGAGGCTTAATCGTTGCCTCCAAAGATTCGGATTACCAGGTTACAACTTTATCTACGATTGCCCGTTGTTCGGTTGCCGTGCGACGCAGATAGATGCGCGTGGTCTCGATACTTTCGTGCCCCATCAAATCGGCAAGCAATGCAATATCATTAAAGCGGTCAAGAAAATTCTTTGCAAAACGATGCCGAAAAGAATGAGGGTAAACGACCTCCCGTTTTAAGCCGTACTTGTCAGCAAAGTGTTTCAGTTGCTGGGCAATACCGCGTGTGGTTATGCGCTTACCGAAGCGATTGAGAAATATATATCCGCTCGAAATCCCTTTTGACCGAAGCCAAACGACAGCTTCGTTTTTCAGTATTTGGGGAATATACAAACGGCGAATCTTGCCGCCTTTGGTATAAATATCAAGATGCCCTGCGGTAATATGTTCAGCCTTAATCTGCAATAGCTCGCTGACACGAGCACCGGTAGCCGTCATAAACCATACGACAAAATACCACTCCTCGTAGCCATCATTTTTAAGTCTTGTCTTCAGGAATTTGTAGTCTTCGTTGCTGATGACATTTTCAAGAAAGTTTTTCTGCTGCACTTTGACAAACTTCATTTTGAGCTTATCCTGCTTGATAAATTCAAGAAATTTGTTCATCCCCTGCAAACGCAGATTTACCGTTTGGGGCTTGAACTTTTCCAACAGATACCCTTTGTATGCCAACAAGTTATTGGAATTGATTTCCTTGTAATGCGCAAGAAAATAGGCTACCGTCCATACATACGATGTAACGGTATTCTTAGACAAGTCTGACTTGCTAAGATGCTTTTCGAATTTTGTTACCATAAATCTCTTTCGTTTTAGAAATGAAACAGTAACAATATAAACAAGAACCACCTAACGCGCATTATAAGAACTTGCCATTTGAGATACCCGAAAGTTGGGTGTGGGTAAAGCATAATGATATATTAGAAATTTCTGGTGGAGCGCAGCCGGCGAAATCTTATTTTAGTTCGGTTCAATTACCCAATTATATTAGACTATATCAAATTCGAGATTATGGGGATACACCTATACCAGTATATATACCTATTGAATTAGCCTCCAAACAGACAAGAAAGGGTGATATTTTATTAGCTCGTTATGGCGGTTCGTTAGGCAAAGTCTTTATTGCAGAGGATGGGGCATATAATGTTGCAATGGCTAAAATTATATTCAGATATGACAGCCTATAAATAAAGACTATGTATATTACTATTATTTATCAGATATTTATCAGAATAAACTAAAAGAAATATCTCGAACTGCCCAAGCAGGATTTAATAGTAATGATTTCAACGAAATGTTTTTTCCTCTACCACCAATAAACGAACAAAAAAGAGTTGTTTTGGAAATTAAAAAATACAGTGAATTACTTGATAACATAATAGCCGAACTATAATTCGGCTATTATGTTATCAAGTTTGCCCAAAAGGTCAGTTACTGTTTGAACAATGCGTTCCTGCTCTGCCTTTGGCGGAATTAGGATTGGTAATTTAGAGTATTCTGAGATCCAATATCGCTTGTGTGTGTCTCCAACTAAACGAGTGATACTCATATAGAAGCCGACATATCGGATGTCTATTTCCTTTTTTACTCTCAAAATCTTCATCGCCGAAGATTTTATCTTAAATGGAAAATCCACGAAACGGGAATCTGTTGTAAAGTCATCAAAGATAATCACAGGAAGATTATCGCATATACCGTCTGTTTCATTCGTGTATCCAATTATAAAAGATTTTCCAGCTGTTAAAACCGGTGTGGGATAATCTTCACTGTAATCGGTCGAATCGACAATATATGCCTGCGGTTGTTCGTAATCGACAATATCTTCCAAGCGACAAATCGACCATCCAGAAGGCAAGTTCTTATAATGCGCGTTATCACAAGATTTGAAAGACGGATTTATACGACGTAACAACTCGATTGCCGGTTCGTCATTCGGGTCTTGCGAAACAAGCTTACCGTGTATAGCTAAGTCCAAAATTTTGGATTTAATCTGCTTAATGGCATTACATAAATCCTTCTTCTCCTGCTCAACGCGGTCAATAACCGAAAACCACGATTCAATAATACTAACAATGCGACACTGTTCTTTTATGGGTGGTAAGGGTATGACTAATTTGTGTAAATCATTTGAGGACAATCCCTGAATTGCAACACCCTTTCCTCCTATAAGATTTAACATCTTATACAGTAGGAATATATAGTAGTAGAAACGATGGCTAATGTTACAAAACCCTCTTAGTCGATGGATATGATTTTGGATTCTTACATCATAATCATACGTCCATATTGCAGCCCTACCAATATCTCCTCCTTCACAAACTAATAAATCTCCATACTTTACCGTACACTTTTCTATTTCAGTATCGGTAAAAAGCATTTGCTTTACAACGGTCAAGTCAAATTTATCCCAGTATAGATTTGATGTCGTTATGTAATCCATTAAAACGCCATCGTTATTTGCAGCATTTAATGCTTTTCCAGTATTATGGATAAATATATCTCCAATCGTTGTCCACACCCAGCTCTCCGGTATTTCAAACGGCACGTTCTCATAAGGGGATGTATCGGAAGAGGCAGACTTCTTGCTGCGCTTGATTTTCCCATCCTTTATCAATTGTTCTTTTTCGGCTTTGATGCGTTCGAGCAATACGGATGCTGGCTCGTCGTTCGGGTCTTGCGGAACAAGTTTACCACGAATAGCCAAATCGAGAATCTTTTGACGTAGTTTCTTCGTATCCATATTACTCCTCGATATTTGCCAATAATTTTTGTAACTCGGCAACCGCCTTGCTGATATTATCGCTCTTTTGCTGAATCGTTGCCATCAACTCGCTCAATGTCAAATCGGCATCGGCATCACCAAACTTTATCCACGATATATCGAGACTCGTTTTGTCGCGTTTGAGTACCTCTTCAACACTATATTTACGCCAACGGCCATTAGGATTAGCCTCGGCATCATACGTTTCAGTACGAGCATTGATATTGTCGGCCTTATAACACTCGACAAACTCATCGAGGTGGTGCCGCAGCATCGGATTCGTAGCCAATGTATGTTTTACCCCCGTGCGATAGTCGAAAAACCAAATATCTTTGGTCGGAGTTCCCTTTGTAAAGAATAGTACATTCGCTTTTACGCCTTGCGCATAGAAAATACCCGTAGGCAAACGCAAAATCGTATGCAAGTTAAAGTTTTTCAAAAGCTCTTTGCGGATAGTTTCGCCGGCTCCGCCCTCGAACAGTACATTATCGGGTAGAACGACAGCAGCCCGTCCTTCGTTTTTGAGCATCACCATCATGTGCTGCAAAAAATTGAGCTGGTTATTCTTCGTCGTGGCATAGAAATCCTCACGATTTACATCGACAGAGCCAGACGGACGAGTACCGAACGGAGGATTAGCAAGAATTACATCAACAAGCACCGACGGGGTTTTCTCCAACGAATCCTGACAAATAATAGGGCTGCGGTCGGTACCGATTCCGTGCAGATAGAGGTTCATCGAGGCAAGCGTAACCACCAAAGCCGTATTATCATAACCATGCAGTGCGCTGTTTTTCAGAAAATCCTGTTTCCCCCGGTCTGTCGATTGCGGTTTCATGTGGTCGTATGCTGCAAGCAGGAAACCGCCCGTACCACAAGCAGGGTCGCAAACTGTTTCGCCAATCTGGGGATTGGTAACATCGACCATTGCTTTAATCAATGAACGAGGTGTGAAATACTGCCCCGCACCGCTTTTCTTATCCTGACCGTTCTTTTCCAAAATACTCTCGTAGATAGCACCTTTCACATCGCCATCCATAACTAACCACGACTCGCCGTTGATAAGCGTGATAACCTTTTTGAGATAAACAGGCTTGTCGATTTTATTCTGCGCTTTGGTATAGATTGTTCCAATCAGGTTCTGTTCCTGACTCAACTTTTCGAGCGTATTTTCATACTGCTTGACGAGGTCAAGACCATCGAGGTTCGTCAAATCTTCCCAGCGGTATCCTTCGGGGATAGCGGAATCTTCGCCAAACATCTTGACATTTTCGTCGTCCATCTTCAAGAAAAGAAGATAGGTCAGCTGCGTGATATAGTCTGTAAAACCTATGCCTTGACCGGCAAGCGTAGTTGCCAGTGTCCATACCTTTTTTGTGAGGTTCTGTTCGTTTGCGGTTGCTTGTGCCATATATTGTTATGCTGTTTTTCTATAAATTAGGAACTGCGAGAGCGATACGAGTGAATTGTTTACCTGTTCGGGATTACCGAATGCCTGAATCAGTTGTGCGGCATAAGTTCTATCCCAGTCGCGAACATCTTTTATCGTACACGAACCATTCGATGCGATGTATGATACGATTTGTTTGATTAACGCTGTTTGTGTATCGGTAATGCTTCGCTGCATCTGACCGCACCAAAGATTGAAATACTGATTGGCGGTAGAATGCAGGCTGTTTAATGTTGTAATCTGACGGAATGCAAAGCGTACCAGTTGAATGATATTGGTAACAGCCTCTTTTTCCTCCTTTGTCGAGAATTTAGTAACGACTTCGGGATTTATAAGCGAATAAGTATTCCACAACAACGTAGGATTAAACTTGCTGTTGGCAAATTTCAACTTATTCTCCAAATCTTTCAGCATCGTGTAGGTAATCGGCTCACCTTGATTGTTATATATGATTCGCAGGGCTTCAATCTCGTCTTTATGCTCGTTGATATATGTTTCAAACGCATCAATCGTATTTTGTGCCTCCTCAATTGAAAATCCCTTGGATATCAGCGTATCTTCGCCCGGCTGCAATATCGTTACGAAACCTGCATTCAGAATCAACAGATAATATCGGGCATCGGGATGGTTTACGATTGCCGCTACCAGCCCTTTGCGCTCGTTATTCAGCTCATTGATGTCGATATATGGCGGAAGTGTATCGGCTTCCAAAGCATCGTATATACCGACAGCAATATCTTTCATATCAGCTTTCGCCAGCCTTGCAAATTCGTCGCGTTCGGATGCTTTGCATTTATTATAAATACGGGACAGGCGTGCAGCCAAAAGGCGCAGATATTCATCCTGCACATTGCCGTGCGTGATACGCTCCAACAGTTCTTTGAGTGTCATCACCGGAGTCGGCACGTCATCCGTTCCCGGACGGGTTACCTTCATTTCGTGCTCTGTTACGCCAACAGCATCAACCAGATAGAACAAGTCTTTACTATACGCATTCGGCGTAACATTCCGCAACTGTTCATCCCCAATCGTGCGCACTCCGCGCCCCTTCATCTGAGTATACAGAGAATCCGACTCGACATCGCGCATAAACATGATCACTTCGAGCGGCTTGACATCCGTACCCGTAGCAACCAGCGTTACAGTAACAGCAATGCGGAATTCCTTGTTATTGCGGAATTGCCGTATCAATTCGTTGCTATCTCCGGCAGAATAGGTAATCTTTTGCACGAATTTGTCATCGTTCCGACCGAAAATCTCTTTTGCAATTTTGACGATATTGCTTGCATGAGCATCATTCAGCGCAAAAATGAGCGTTTTCGGCAAATAGTCCATATTCGGTTCGCGCTGTGGATCGACGAACATTTCGGAATATACTGCATCCCGATAGGTTTCAAGAACCAGCTTTATTTGTGCAGGATTGATTATGCTGCGATTCAGCTCTGTTTTAGTATATGTCGATTCTTCGCGCGTTTTTATATCCTCAACCGTGCCGGTATATCGGGTTATCTTTTTTACTTTCTCCCCTTCACGAATTGCTCCTCCATCCTCGGTAGCCTGCGTTTTGATTCGGTATACACGATAATCCACATTTACACCATCGGCGATAGATTTTTCGAGCGTGTAGTTTACAATGCGGTTATTATTGAAGAATGCCAATGTTTCCGGCGCAGGCGTAGCCGTCAAACCGACCATTTTTGCCGTATTGAAATAATCGAGCACTTTTCGCCAACTACCATAGATAGAGCGATGACACTCATCAATGATAATCATATCGAAATAGTCGGGCGGCAAAGTCAGATTGGCAGGCAATGCAATATCCGCCATCTCATCATTACCATAATTTTCATCGTCATCACTGTCCGTAATATCATCTCCTTTTAGCAATGAAAACAGACGCTGTATCGTAGAAATAACGACATTGGCATCCTCCGGAATCTTGCCCGATTTAAGCCGACTTACTGTGAAAATTGTATTAAATGGCTCGCCATTCTCAGTCAATCGAAACATGCCGAATTCACCTTCTGCCTGTTTCCCCAAATTGTTTCTATCTACCAAGAATAAAATGCGGTGCATCGGGGTATATGACAGCATCCGATAGGCGGCCATACATGCCGTATAAGTTTTTCCCGCACCGGTAGCCAAAACCATCAATGCACGATTCTGTCCTGTACAAAAACTACTTTCCAACTCACTGATTGCCTCAAACTGACAATCCCGCAATCCTCGTTTCTTCAAAGTCGGCAGCCCCGCAAATTCGTCCGTTATACCCAGCATCTTCACGATTTCTTTGGGCGTATGGATTCTGTTCAACTCCACATACTCGGAATTTTCATCCCGCAGGTCTTTGAATATTGTAATATTGCCGTTTGATTGATAGACGAACGGCAACGGCAGCATATATGCCTGATACTTAGAGGGTACACTACGAGCATACAGAACAGCCTGAGCGCATACCACATCGGATTTAACATCAACCTCTTCTCGTTTTGCTTCAAGGACTCCAACCGCCTTGCCATTTAGAAATAAGAAATAATCCGCTTCGAGATTATGCTCCAACAAGCCCTCTTCGATTGCAACAGCAGAGATCTTCGGAGCATAGTGATCCCTATCTACGACCTTCCAGCCGGCATCATCGAACATCTGGTCTATCTTCTTTCGGGCTTTCTCTTCCGGGCTCATATTCCTATAATTCTACAGTATCAGAAGTTTATGCAAAATTAACGAATAATACTCAAATAAGCTATACTAATATAATATTTACATGAAACATATTTCAACAAACGGCAAACTATTTATACCCAAAAAGATATAATTACAAATTATTTCACTATTTTTGCACCCAAAGAGGTATAATATGCAGACAACATTATCGAAATACGTAAAAGCTATGCGCAAGCAGCATCGGCTGACGCAGGTCGAACTGTCCGAGAAATCGGGCGTAGGGCTACGATTTGTGCGCGAATTGGAGCAGGGAAAACCGACGCTACGGCTGGACAAAGTCAATCAGATCCTCAACCTGTTCGGAGCCGAGGTCGGAGTGGTGCCGATGACAAAAACGAATGACCGATGAAACAGGCAGCCATCTATCTCTACGACCGCAAGGCGGGACTTTTGACCGAGGATGAAACCGGGTACACGTTCCGCTACGATGCCGACTATCTCCGCCTGCCCGATGCCACAGCGGTCAGTCTTACGCTGCCGCTTACGGAGCATATCTATCGCGACAAGGTGCTGTTCCCGTTCTTCGACGGATTGATTCCCGAAGGATGGCTGCTCGACATTGCCGAAAAGAGCTGGAAAATCGACAACCGCGATCGGATGTCACTGCTTTTGGCCTGCTGCAAAGACTGCATCGGTGCAGTCAGTGTCGTACCTATCGAATCAAAGGAGGAGTAACATGAAGCGTTGTCTATATTGCTACAAAGAATTGGCCGACGACGAGCGGGATTTCCACAAATCCTGCTCCAAGAAGATTTTCGGCACTCCCGAAGCTCCTTTGCTCCCCTACACGCGCGCCAATATCGCGGAACTTGCCCGCGAGGTAATCCGCAGCCAAACGACACTGACCGGCGTGCAGGCGAAACTATCGCTCGATATTGCCAAAGCGGGCAAAGGCACCCCAGAACGCTTTACAATCGTCGGTCTGTGGGGCCGCTACATTCTCAAACCGCAGACCGAACAATATCCGCATTTGCCGGAGTTGGAAGATTTGACCATGCACATGGCCGAAACCGCGAAGATGCAGGTCGTCCCCCACTCGCTCGTCCGCTTTGCCGACGGGGAGTTGTGCTACATCACACGCCGCATCGACCGAGGGCCGCACGGCGAAAAATATCCGATGGAAGACCTCTGCCAGCTCTCCGAACGATTGACCGAACACAAATACAAAGGCTCCTACGAGCAGATTACCAAAACGATTCTACGCTATTCTTCTGCCCCGAAACTGGATGTCGTTAATTTCTGGGAGCAGGTGTTGTTTTCGTGGCTCACGGGCAATGCCGACATGCACCTCAAAAACTTTTCGCTGTACAGCCTAAATCCGAGTATTTATGGGCTGACACCGGCTTATGACCTGCTATCGACAGCGCTCGTTTTACCCGAAGACACCGAGGAATTGGCACTGACGCTGAACGGCCGCAAACGCAAGCTCCGCCGCAGCGATTTCGTGCAGGCAATGACGGCTTCGGGCATGGACGAAAAGGTAGTCGACAACCTGTTCAAGAAGTTCATCAAAGCCATTCCGAAATGGGGCGAGTGGATCGACGTTTCGTTTCTGCCCGACGAGATGAAAGGCAAATATAAAGCGCTTATCGCAGAAAGAATCAAACAACTAAAATAGCGACATTACATCCTGCCGCGAAAATAATTTCATCCAAAAATCCGTCAAAAAATAATTTGCCACTTATTTACAACGGAGCCAACGACAGATGCACCCAACAACATAACAAACAAATAATTAGCAATTTACACTTCGTTTCTGCATCGGAAAATAGGTAGTGATTACCAACGATTAGCATATATCACCAATGATTATTAAGGCGTTCATTTTGAGCGCCTTTCTTTTTAGCCTTATAAGTGATGGTTATCGTTTATAGGGCTTTTTCCGCTCATTTTTGTACCGCATTTGTTGCTCGCTTGTTACTCTCCGATTTTAGGTCGGAAAGGTCGTGGAGAAAGTTGACTGT
>OHLI01000513.1_pt1 | contig 22111 bp, 16 predicted proteins | sample 1569051 | NCBI WGS metagenome assembly OHLI01 (sample SAMEA3879561, study PRJEB24766) | human gut metagenome | biome: human-associated habitat; feature: feces | place: USA | collected 1985/1987
CACTTGTCCGGGTTGACTATGGCCAAGCGTGCATCGTTGATGAGGCGTGCTCCGCCCGGTGTCTTTACTACTGTCATCATGTTGTCGTTCTGCATGATCTTAATCGGTGAGATTAGTGCTTCCTTTGTATCCTCCGTCATGTCCCACAGGAGTGGTTTTCTTTCCGTTTCAAACTGTGGGTCGTGTCCTTTCTGGTATGTCATGAACTCGCCCTTTTCCGGTGCAAGGCCGCATGTCTTGATTACGGTACCTAAAAATTCCTTTGTGATTTTTGTGTTGTCGGCTTCTATCATCCAGCCGGTACCGTTCAGGATGTACATACCTTTCTCTGTGAGACCGAACTTAACGCCCCACGATTTGTAATCAGCTTTTAAGATTTTTTCTAACTTTGCGCAATCTATAAACATTTTTCTGCCTCCTAACTTTGTGCTTTTCCATATCTGTCAACCTCGTCTCTGAGCCATTGTCTGATTTTCTCCGGGAAAATTAAATCTGATGCCAATAAGTGGCCACTGTGATGCTCCTCTGCTATGTAATCAGCCATTTTCGCCACCGTAAGAGTGTTCATATATTCTCTTCTTGTCATGCATACTTCTGCGACTTCTGTCTCCGGCTTTTCGTTCTCTATCTCCGGCTCATTTTCCTCTATACTTTGGGCTTCATTTTCTTCCTTTTCGATGCTCTCAGGCTCTGATTTTTCAAGGATTTGCGTGGATTTTTGCGCCGGCGCAATTTGTTCTGTAAGGCTCTTTTCTCCTGTCTGTTCCTCGGGCCTGTCCGCAGGCTCTCTATTATCCTCTCTGCAGTCTGTATCTCCGTCGGCGGAATCATTCTTTTGCTTTTCTCCTGCTCCAGGAGCCGGCTCATTATCTGCCACGCTTCCCGATTCAGTCTCTTCGACCTCATCAGTGCCAGCTTCTCCAACTGCTGCATTGTCAGCCTCTGGCTCAGGAGTTTCTGCTGTAGTATGCTCTCCTGTTGGCTCATTTTCCTGTGTTTCATCGTCTCCTCCAAAATGGTTCTGCCACGTTCTGGCGCCTGCTGCGTCCTCATCAAAGATAGAGCACATAAGCTTGTAAAATTCCCACCATGACATATTTTTTGGTGTGTCTCCAAACTTCTTGATTGTGACGCGATTCTCGTACATCATCATAAAGTAAAGACCTTTTTTGAATGAACGGTTTCCGGCCGGATTTACAATTTCTGCAAATCGGCTCATTGACTCCTCATCAAACTCGTTTGAGTACACCTCATTGAGGATATCCTTGTTGTCCTCAAAGAATTTCTCTATTAGCTGGCTTGTGTCATCTGCCACACCCGCTGCAGGCTCGGTCTTGTTGAATCTCTTTAGCTCTCTTATGTCCTCTCTTGATGCCTCAGGCTGTATCATCTGCCTGTCAGAGTCGGGGAGCTTGAGCATCTCCTCAAGCTGGCTCCTTCCAAGGTCCGTATACTCCGGCCTCAAGTGTTCCGAATATCCATCAATCGAGTATTCGCGGTTGATGCTCATAAATCGGCTTGTGGTGGATGCCTCAAGTCCGTACTCAGCCTTAGCAAATTCTGCTATACTCTTGTAGCCGTCATTCTCATAAAGCCTTTGGTCGTCAATCTGTCTGAGCGCATAGCCTATTCTCACGAAGCTCTGCTTCACTCCTATAAGCTCCTGTCTCAGTTTCTGTTTCATCTGCACCCAGTCATCGAGTGTCATCTGCACGTATTCCATATATCTTCCTCTTTTCTGTCTTCTCCGAACCTTTCCCTGCCTATCCGGTTGTACTCATTAAATATCTTCTGAAACTCCTCGTCCCATCTTTCTCCGTGACCTGCTCCCTCGCCTGCTGCTACATGAGCCAGTTCATGTGCGAATATCTCCGTTGCATCCGTGATGCTCAATTCTGCGCTGATTGCGATGACTGGTATTTCTCCTTTGTTGAACTGCGTGAACCCGAACGCTTGATTTCCTTCATTGTCTTTTATGTCCGGCTCAATGCAGGCTTTGTATTTCTTGTCTGGATAGAGTCCCCGAAAAGCCTCATCCAGAATCGTGAATGGTGAATTTATAAAAATCATGTTTTTCTCCTATGCTATAGCCATTGCCGGCATATCTGCTGTCCTCAGTGTTCCTGTCACAAGCATTCGTATGTAAGCGTTGAGCCACTTCTGTATGTTCTCCTGGTCAGGCTTCTTATCATGAGCTCCGTACCATTGCAGTATGTTCGGCACTTCGGAATCAATCTCGACAGTGACATATTGCATATTTGGTGTGTCCTTGAACCTCAGAAAAAGTATGTACGTCTCTCCCCGATTGTGTTTCCCTAAGTAGTTATCTCCGCCAACGCAATGATGAAGTACTCGTCCCTCTGTTACTATTTCCTCTGCTGACTTTGCCGGTCTGATGATGTATGTCTCATCCTCGTAGTAATATTTTTTTCTCAACTTCCTGTAGCTGTGTCGAATGTTCGGGAAGCGCGCCGCAACATCCTTCAAATGCTTGTCCAGTTTTTCCTTATTGACCTCTTCCACCATCTTTTCGTGGGCTTCATCCAGGTCACGTGGGAACTGATATACCGTGTTGGTCAGGTCATAGCCTCTGTCTTCTCTCATGCTTAGGTAGTCAGCGTATGTAGAGGCCATGTGTCTGATTCTGTATACCGACTGACTGCAGCCTCCGTAATCACAGCATGCATATTTCTTTATGCGGTTTAAAAATTTTTGTAATGTCATGTATTTCTCTGCGAGCACGACCTGTGTGTATGTGAGTCCGGTTTCTGCCAGCTGCTGCACCTGTTCATCTGTCCAGTTCTCCATGGCTCTCTTTTCCATCTGCAGAACCCTCAGCAGACCTATATCTCCTTTTTCCTTGATAAGCAGCTTAAGCTTTTCCTTTCTGATGCCGAGAAACTCATCCGGTCTTGTTGCTGTTTCGTCTTTGATGATTCCATACTGGCATTTGACAAGCCTCTCAGCTACTCCTATCAGGTGCATCTTCACAAGCATTTCAAGCTGTGGTGTACGCATGTAGCACTCAAGGTACTCAACCGGATTGCATACGCTCATGAGACTGTTTGTGTATTCCTTCATAGCACTGTATTGAAACATAGTCCCTGTCATCTCATCATATGTCTCCGGCAGGATTGGCCCGGAATTGATTCTGATGCTTGACAAGCCATATAGATTGCAATCATCCCAAAAGTCTTTTCCTACATACGGATCATGCTTGTTGTAGTCAACCTGCACCTTTTTGCCGGGTTCGAAATATGCTCTTGCCAGTTCAACCCCCGACAGCTTTTCATATGCGTCGTACATTTCGTTGCCGTTCTCGCCGGCAACGAAGCCGAGCGTCCACTCTTTCTCTACTTGTATGTACCTCATAACAAAGCCATTATCTTTGTATTTCTGTCCGAGAAACAGATACCGGGTTTTTCTGATGCTGCCTTTTACTTTTCCTTTGCACTTGTACTGTCCGCGTGCACCACACATAGGACATGTGCCGAAGCTGTTCTCTCGCGGCTCTTCTATGTTTCTCTCAAACTGGTCCTCGTATGCTCCACTGCTTTTCCATCTTGCAGTGGTCACACCGCCACACTTACTGCAGGCTATGTCAGCCCGGCTTCCATGCTTCTTGTAATATAGAAAGTGCTCATCATGGAAATACGCATGATCAGCTCTGTACAGTATTGCTTTTTCAGGTAGTGCCTTGGTGTTTGCCTGTCTGTCCTTCAGTGCTTCCTGGCGTCTCTTGCGCTCTCGCTCTACTCTGTTTATCCTTTCTGTTGATGTGATGTCGGCCTCGTATCTTGATATGTGCTCCCACCACCAAGAAGCATCGAAAAGCTTGGTGCCGCAAAAGTTCTTTATCCTCTCAAGGTCTTCCGGGCTCTGCAGTATATTTTCATCTGTCAGGATTCCCCCGGTGTGTGTTTCCATCCATATTGGTCTGTAATATGAAACCTGCTGGCGTGTCCATACATGTTTGTCCGGCCAGTATGTGCCGAAATCCTTCTTGGTGAGTGTGATTCTCACCACAGGAATCTTCTTTGACTCCTTTTTATTTTCGTACACCTCAAGGAACAGGTGCCTTTGATGTCCTATGTTCTTGACTGCGGTAACACCAATGTACTTCACGGATTTTATTCTGCTTATTTTTTTGAGTCCTAGGTATGGTATTTTTTCTATTGTTTTTTCTTCATCTGTAGTGCCTACTTTCCCATGTAGTAGTCAGTGATTATCTTCTTGGCTCTTGCCATACCCGGGATGCCGAGCGTGACTTTGCTCGCTGATACACCTGCTGCCTTGATGATATCCTTGTCCACCGTCTGCTGATTCTTGAAGGACCACATCAGGATGGCGGCTATACAGCCCTTCAATGTTTTGCCTTTCTTTCTGACGTTGTGAGCTAAGAGCTCATTCTCCATGCACTGGCCTCTTAGGTACTCCACCCAGTCCTCCATAATTTCTTTCGGTTTAAGTTCTGCTGCCTCGACATCAATCTTGCCGAGTGCCGCCGTGAGCTTATCGCACAGCTCCGGGATTTCTCCGTTGGTGTATAGGTCCACGAAATCAGCCTGTATTCCATTTTCTTTCGCCACTACCTTGATGGATTCTATATCACCCTCGTTAAGCAGGTTTTCTGCAAGCTCATTTATCTCACTAAACGAATCAAATTCTCCAAACTTATCAAACATATGGTTTCTCCTTTAAAAAACTCCATTTATCGTATTTTCGCTCTGCATCCGTAAAATCCGGATAAAACTCATCCAGATATGCTCTGAACATGCCGAGCATCTCTTTTCTATTTCCACTGTTGCCGTTGTCCAGCATATGATGGTGGTACCGGCATCCGACTGCTCCGTTCTGTCTGATGCCAAGTCCCATTGAAGAGCGTGGTATGTAGTGCATTATGTCCATTACGCTTCTCGAAAGGACTTCTGCCGGCGGCATCTTATAGCCTATCTGACAGAATATGCATTTGTAATTGTCGCGCTCCATGATGGCAGTGCGCTCTATTTGTGAAAATTCAAGATATTTTGTATATTTAGGCATATGGATTTTCCTTCTTTTTGTGCTATAATATTTTTATCAACAGCCGCCTTTGGGACGGTTGATGCTGGTTAAAGGATTTTTAACATGAAAAAACAAACTAAATCCGCAGTAAATGCCGGTTTCGTGCAGGGAGCTGCAATTCTCGGCATTGCGGGGCTTTTGGTCAAAATCATTGGGGCGGTGTACAGAATTCCGCTTGCAAACATTGTCGGCGAAAGCGGCATGGCGTATTACGAGGTTGCTTACCCTTATTATTCCTGGCTGCTCGTCATATCCTCTGCGGGACTTCCGACAGCAATTTCCAAGCTTGTTTCCGAACGAATAGCACTGGGCGATATCGTCGGAGCAAAACGTGTATTCCGTGCAGCGTTGCGCTTGCTTTTCGTCATCGGAATTGTCACTGCCGTTCTTCTGTTTGTTCTTTCATCACCGATCGCAAACCTTTCCGGTGCAGCACCGGCAAGGTATTCCCTTATGGCATTGTCGCCTGCACTGCTCTTTGTTTCCGTCATGTGTGCCTACCGAGGGTATCTGCAGGGAATGCAGTGCATGACCGGAACGGCAATCAGCCAGATCGTTGAGCAGCTCATCAAACTCATATTCGGGTTCGGCCTTGCGTTTTTATTCGTCAAAACACGCCCCGATGCCCCTGAGTTGGCGGCAATGGGAGCATTGATAGGCGTCAGCGTTTCAGAGCTTGTTGCGCTTGCTGTCATCAAGTTTTATTATGATGCTCGCATTCGCAATCGCTCTCTTCCCGTCTGCGTTTCAACAAAAGGCGCAAAAAGCGGGCTTCGCGGCTCAATCATCAAGCGTTTGCTTGCAATTGCAATTCCGATAACCATTGGCGCATCAATAATGCCTGTTACGGGAATTGCCGACTCCGTGTTCATTATCAATTTCCTTGAAAAGCACGATATTGCAATGGGTATTGCGGAAGAAATCGCAAACGAAAATGCGCGTGTTGCATACACTGTTCTCCGCAGCTACGTCACTCCGCTTATCAACATGCCGGCCGTGCTGACACTTTCGCTTTCAATGAGTCTCGTTCCCGCAATCTCCCAAGCCGTTACGCGCAAGGAAAAGCGCATTGTTAACGCCGCAAGCAGAACGGGCATCAAGCTTGCCATGTTTATCGGTGCACCGTGCGCAGCAGGACTGTTCATTCTCGGCGGTCCGATAATGTCCCTGCTTTATTCGGCTGTCCGCAACAATCAGGACAGGTTCATCCAGGCTCAGCAGGTTATGTATATCGCTGCCGTCGGGGTTCTTTTCCTTTCACTTGTTCAAACTCTCACCGGCATAATACAGGGTCTCGGCAAGCCGCGCGTTCCGGTCTATTTCCTTGCTCTCGGCGGCATTGTTAAAGTGGTCAGCATGGTGATTCTTATGCAATTCACAAGTATGGGCATTCTCGGGGCTGCATTGTCCACCGTGCTCTGCTATGCGGTTGCAGGAATTGCCGATACTGTTTACGTAATCCGAAAAACACGAATGAACATAAGCTATACGGATACATTCGCAAAACCCCTGTTTTCAAGCATTGTCATGGGCTTCGCCGTCTTCGCTGTGTACACTCTCGGTTCAAAGCTCGGACATCCGACGCTTGCAACGCTCGCCTCGCTCTGCGTCGGCGTGGCAGTATACGGAGGACTTATGATCCTGCTTCGTCCGTTCAGCAACAGTGACCTTGAATTCCTTCCTAAAAAGGATCTGTTCAGGCGTATTTTCCGTGTTATCTGATTCGAATTGCATACACACTTAACGGGTTCATTTTTTGGTTAGGAGGAAGCAATGCCGGACTACAGACGCATAATTGAAGAGCGGGAACGTCAAACGCTTTCGCCCTATGCAGCCTTGAGTGCAGAAACACGCGGTCGGGAATATCCCATTGACCCCTGCCCTGTTCGCACCGCATTTGTACGTGATCGCGACAGGATAATTCATTGCAAGAGTTTCCGCCGCCTTAAGCATAAAACTCAAGTGTTTCTTTCACCCATCGGTGACCATTACAGAACGCGGCTTACGCACACATTGGAGGTTGCTCAAATCGCCCGAACGATTGCCCGCGGACTTCTGCTCAATGAGGATTTGACCGAAGCCATAGCCATGGGGCATGACCTCGGGCATACGCCTTTCGGCCATTCCGGCGAAAGCGTCTTGAACAGAATTGTTCCCGGCGGCTTTGAACACAATAAGCAAAGTCTTCGCATCGTTGAAAAGCTTGAAAACGGCAAAGGACTCAACTTGACTTTTGAAGTTCGCGACGGGATTCTGAATCATAAAAAGAGCGGGCATCCTTCAACGCTTGAAGGTGTTGTTGTGAGCCTTGCCGACAGAATTGCCTATGTTAATCACGATATAGACGATGCCGTTCGCGCAGGACTCCTGTCAAACGATATTCTTCCCAAAAGCTGTATTGAAGCCATAGGCGCAACCCACGGCGAACGGATAAACACCCTCGTTCTTGACATTCTTCAAACAAGCAGCGGCAAGAATCATGTTGAAATGAGCGGCGAAATCAGCTCCGAATTTGAGAAGCTCCGCCAATTTCTTTTTGATAACCTGTATCATGATTCCGCCGCAAAAGCCGAGGAAGGCAAAGCGGAAGGTGTTATCGAACGGCTGTATTATCATTATCTCAAACATGTCAGCGAGCTGCCGCCGGAGTTCACAAAGTATATTGATGAGGACGGCCCCGACCGCATTGCAGCGGATTATATCGCCTGCATGACCGACAGATACGCCGTGCGCGACTACACGCGTCTGTTTGTCCCCGCCGACTGGGCCTGATTTGTCGAATTTGATTTGCGTACGTTGAACACAAAAAGAAAGGCAGCTGCAAGTCGTTGCCTTTCTTTTTCTATATTCCGGAAACGGTGAATACATAATTGAAATCTGCGCTGTTCAGGCCCAGATTTCAGTTCATTGCCCTTGAAAGCAGAAGTTTTGCCGCTTCGATATAGCCCTGCTTTCCCATTCCGCATATCTGCGCAATGCAGACAGGTTCAATAACGCTGACGGCACGAAAAGGCTCACGAGCATGAATATCGCTCAAATGAACCTCCACAGTCGGCAGTCCGACCGCCTCTATTGCGTCGCGGATTGCATAGGAATAATGCGTGTATGCTCCCGGATTGATTATGATTCCGTCAAACTCGTTCATTGCGGCATGTATTGCATCGATGATATCACCCTCGTGATTGGATTGGAACGCTGCAAGTTCCGAACCGCAGGATATGACATAGCCATTCAGTTCTTCCGTAATCGTCTCAAGTGTATCCGTTCCGTATACATTCGGAGAGCGCATCCCTGTCAAATTCAGGTTCGGACCGTTAATAACAACAAGTTTCATTTTTTTGCGCCTTTCGTATTGTTAGCAACATTATAGCACAATTCGATGCGTTATGGTATAATCAAAAGCATGAAAAAGAACTTGAACAAACTGCACCCGAATACATGCCGAGCTCTGCCGGAAGCTGCCGAGCACGGTACGGCGGTCTATGCCGTCATAGGAGATCCGATTGAACACAGTCGTTCCCCGGAAATATACGCGCCCATGTTCGGACAATTCGGCATCAATGCCGTTTTTTTGAAAATCCGCGTAGCAGAATCGGAATTATGCCGCATACGCTCAATCGTGTCTGAGCGTTCACTGAGCGGATTTGCCGTTACAATGCCGCATAAAAAGGCAATTATCCCGCTGCTTGACGGGATTGATGAAACTGCCGCCGAATGCGGCTCGGTAAACATCGTTACAATAAGCAATAACGGAAGCACCTTAGTCGGACACAATACCGACGGCGACGGTTTGATAAACGCGCTCATGGAAACCGGAGCTGGGCTGAGCGGTGCGCAAGTTGTCATCCTCGGACACGGCGGCGCGGCAAACGGCGCAGCCGCTGCGCTTCTTCGTGCCGGAGCCGAAATCAGATTCGTTACCCGTGATAAGAAGAACGGAATTGACATGCTTTCCGCAATTAAACATGCTGAAACAGAATCCCGTCTTCTTTCTTCTGCCGACATTCTGATTAACGCAACTCCTATCGGTATGCATAGCATGAACAGCGACTGTTCCGATTATGAAGAGACCTCATTTTTGAATTGTCTTAAGCCCTCTTGCATTATTGCAGACATGGTCTATCGAACAAACGGCACAAAGCTCGTGCAGGATGCCGCACACTTAGGCTTGACCGCCTTCGGCTGAGAGCGAATGCTCTTTCATCAGGGGAAACTGGCTTTTAAGCTTTGGACCGGGCTTGAATATATCCCCGAAAGCTGAATTATCGCTGTTCGATTTTAAGGTTAAAGCCATGTGCTTCTTTCAGATTCAAACAATTATGCAAAAGCCCGCCGCAGTCAATGTTATTCCGTGCGGCGGGCTTTTAATCAATCAACAGTTTTCAGCCTTGTGAAACAATTTCATCGCAATATGTTTCAAATCAGAATTCGACTTCCAACGGTTCATTTGTGAACGAGCTGAACACTGCCTTTGCATTTTTGATGTAAAGAGCCTGTGTGTTTCCGTCGTTTTCATCGTACATTGTACGAAGCGACGGATAAGCATCCAGCATTGACCTGCGTGCTTCAACCCTGTTATCTTCAACAAGTTCCCCGCTCAGCCTAAGCCATTCACCCGTTTCTGCTTTAAACGCACAAAGTTCAAACTTGGGATTCGCTGCAAGCTGTTTCGAAACATCCTTCGCTCTGCCCGTTTGAATATACAGTTTGCCGTCAAAGATATGAATCGTGCCGAACGGACGTACTCTCGGCTGCTCGCCGTCCGCTGTTGCAAGGTAGTATGTCCCTGTATCCTTCAAAAACCGGCAAACTTTTTCCATTGCTTCGCGCGATGCAGCCGTTGCGCAGGTGTTTTCAGCATTTTCGTTCATGTACGCTGCCTCCTGATTAATTATTTTACAACGATGTTCACGATGTTGCGAACGGCAATGAATTTCACAATATTCTTGCCCTCGACCCACGGCAGAACTTCTTCATTTTCAAGCACAAGTTTGCGCAAAGCTTCCGTTTCCATGCCGACAGGTATGCTCATCTTTGCACGAACCTTGCCGTTGATCTGAACAGCAATTTCCATTTCATCCTTTACGAGAGCTGCCTCATCGAACTTCGGCCACTCAGTTTCATAAATCGGCTTGTCGAATCCGATGACGCTGTTCATTTCCTCCGTGATATGCGGCGCAACGGGATTCATCAACACAAGCAGTGTGTGCAGCTCATCACGAGTGACATCGCCCTTTGCGTAAATATCGTTTACAAGGCTCATCATCGCCGCAATCGCGGTGTTGAACTTCATACGTTCGTAATCTTCACTTACCTTTTTGATGCAGCCGTGGACTGCCGGAGCAAGCTCCCTGCGAATGCCCTCGCCTTCCGTGAGCATATCCTGTAAACGCCACACACGCTCAAGGAATCTGCGGCAGCCCTTAACACCCGCCGTGCTCCACGGAATCGTTTGGTCAAATGCGCCTATGAACATCTCATACATGCGCACGGTATCTGCACCGTATTCATTCACAAGGTCATCGGGATTGATAACATTGCCGAAAGATTTGCTCATTTTTCTTCCGTCCTCGGCAAGAATCATTCCGTGGCTGGTGCGCTTCATATAAGGTTCCGGGCAGCTTACAACGCCGATATCATACAGGAATTTATGCCAGAATCTTGAGTACAGCAGATGCAGCGTTGTATGCTCCATTCCGCCGTTGTACCAATCCACGGGCAGCCAGTAATCGAGCTTTGCTTTATCCGCGATTGCGGTATCGTTATGCGGATCGCAATAACGTATATAATACCAACTTGAACCCGCCCAATTGGGCATTGTGTCTATCTCGCGTTCAGCAGGTGCACCGCATTTCGGGCAGGTGGTATGGATCCACTCTGTCGCCCTTGCAAGCGCGGATGAACCGTCTTCAGCCGGACGGAAGTCATCAAGTTCGGGCAATTTGAGCGGAAGTTCCTCCTCCGGCACGGGAACCCAACCGCAATGATCGCAGTGAACCAGGGGTATCGGTTCTCCCCAGTAACGCTGACGGCTGAACAGCCAATCGCGGAGCTTGAAATTCGTCTTTTTCTTTCCGATGCCCTCTTCTTCAAGCCAATGAATCATTGCGTTCTTTGCGTCCGCAACCTGCATTCCGTTCAGGAAGCCGGAATTTACTAAGATACCGTTTTCGCAGTCCGTAAATGCCTCATTTTCAATGTTTCCGCCCGACACAACTTCAACTATCGGCAGTCCCATCTTCTTTGCAAAGGCATAATCCCTCGTGTCGTGCGCGGGAACAGCCATAATTGCGCCCGTTCCGTAACCCATGAGGACATAATCCGAAATCCATACGGGAATCGGATTGCCCGTTGCAGGGTTAATTGCAGTGATGCCTTCAAGCGGCACGCCTGTTTTTTCCTTTGCAAGCTCGCTGCGCTCGAAATCGCTCTTGTGCGCCGCCTGTTCACGATAAGCGTTAACGGCCTCCATATTTGTAATCTTATCAGCCATTGCGTTCACGATCGGGTGCTCGGGTGCAACTACCATATATGTTGCACCGAACAGCGTATCCGGGCGAGTGGTGAATATGCGCAGTCCTTCGGGATACCCTTCAATTTTGAAAGTTACTTCCGCACCGATGCTGCGGCCGATCCAGTTTTTTTGCGATGATTTCACTCTGTCGATAAAATCAACGGTATCAAGGTCGTCAATCAGCCTGTCTGCATATTCCGTTATGCGCAGCATCCACTGAGAACGAACCTTTCGCACAACGGGCGAACCGCAGCGTTCGCAGTTGCCGTCAACGACTTCCTCATTCGCAAGACCAACCTTGCAGGAAGGACAGAAATTGATAGGAAGCTCCGCTTTATATGCAAGGCCCTTTTCGAAAAGTTTCAGGAAAATCCACTGCGTCCAACGATAATATGCAGGATCGGACGTATAGATTTCACGCGAGTAATCAAACGAAAATCCAAGCATTTTCAGCTGATTGTGAAAAACGCGCATATTGCGCTCAGTTACCTTTGCAGGGTGTTCGCCGGTTTTTATTGCATAATTCTCCGTCGGCAGACCGAAGCTGTCGTAACCGATCGGGAAAAGGACATTGTAGCCTTCCATGCGGCGTTTTCTTGAAATAATATCCAACGCTGTGTTGCTGCGCGGATGACCGACATGCAGCCCTGCTCCGCTGGGAAACGGAAATTCAATTAGAGCATAATACTTCGGCTTTGTAAAGTCGTCTTTTGCTTCAAAACAATGCGTATCATCCCATATTTTTTGCCATTTTCTTTCGATTGGCAAATGTTCATAACGTTCACTCATAGATTTTTATTCTCCTTCTTGGTGTTGTTTCGAATTCAATTCATAAAAAAACCCCCGCTCGAATGCGGCATTGACTGCCGATCCGAAGACGAGGGAAACACACGATAATCTGCCCACGCGGTACCACTCCGGTTGCTTTGCCGCACACTGAATATGCGCAGCAAAACCGCTCAATGCCCTTAACGCGGGCTTGCGTTTGCAGCTAATGCAGGAAAGCTTTTAATATTGAAACATGTCTCCCCTGCCTCGCAACAAAAGCTCTGCGGTGAGCAACAAACCCCTTGCACCGTCTCGCACCATACCGACGGTTCTCTTATGCCTCGGAGTGTTTGTATATCCGCTTCAAAGCCGGTAGCATTATTAACATGATTTGCACATGACTTACGTACTTCAGCAATTCGAACTGCGGCAGTCATCCAAGCATACTCTCGGTTAACGGAATGCACTGCCGTTCACCCGATGCAAGTATAATTATAGCCGTTTTTTTTCGTTTGTCAAGAAAAAACCGACGCCATCAATTTTTGAACAATGCAGCTTGGGACCGATTTCGCACAGAACGGTTTGATTTTCCGTTCGGAACTGTTTCCGTCACGCTGCCATGCTCATGAGTTTCTCCACCAAAGAGCGAACCCATCCGATAATTTCATCTGTGTAAAGGTAACACAGCACTGCCGCAGCTGCAAAAAGCACCGCCGCTGTAAGCAGACCGATAAGCGCGGCACGCGCGTACGAACGACTGTTTTTGTTGATGCCCTCCGCAAATGCAAAAACGAACAGCACAATTATATTCACAATCGGAATCATGAACAGGAGCTTGCGCCAAATAAAGCTCCATGTACTTAACGGTTTCACCGGCGGCTGAACCGCTGCTGCAGACTCGCAAGGTGCAGCATTTTTATCCTTTTCTGTCGAAATTTTGTTTGCGGGCTGCGCTTTGAGATTATCATCGTTTGCCGCGCTCATTCGTTCGCCGCTGTTTTCGTCTGCGCCGGCGACGCCACTGTTTTCTGCAACGGTATTCCCTGAATTTGTTTCATGCGTTCCGTCCGCTGCATCCGATGTGAAAACCGCATCCATTACGGATGAGTCATCGTTATTACTGTTCTCAGAAGCAGTCATTTTTTCCTGTTTAGGCAGATTATCGAGTCTTCCGCCGCACCCTGTGCAGAATAATGCCCCGTCAGCCGCCTCTTTACCGCAATTTGGACAAATCATGTTTCACGTTTCCTTTCGATTTTTCGTTTGGTATTGACTCTGCAAAACAAAACCCTATGCAATGCCGCACTTTCATGAGTGCTTTGATTGGTTCTGAAGTTTTTCAAGTACACCCGGATACTCTCTTTATGGGTTTAAGCCCGAATCTGTGAACTTTCTCCGCAAAAGGTTACTTATCAAGGTTTACTCCGTTTGCCGATTACACAATTTTCTTGCGTTTATATGTTATCACACTTTCATGTCCTTGTATACAGTCTTTTGCAAAATAACGAAAAGAATCCACATTTTCAACAAAAAATCCGCGGCAGAGTCAATTTCGTGCAAGTTTATTACACATATTTGTAACGCAATGCCCGTATGCTCGGAACGTGGACGCTCTCGGTTTTCAAAAAAACTCTGCCTCGGGCAGGTTCAATTTCGAACCTGCCCGCAGCAGAGCCGCTTGTTATTCAAATCAACTTACGAGTTCCTTTGCAAGATCCGCATTGGCTTCCTTTTCAAGCACCGTGTATGCAATCTTGCCGACAAGAGTCTTCGGCAATTCCGAACGGAATTCGATAGTATACGGCATTGCGTATTTTGCAATATGCTTTTTGCAATAGTTCAGAATATCCTGCCGCAGCTCCTCAGAGGGCTCGAACCCGTCCCTCAGGACAACGTATGCAAGCACTTTTTCCATCTTGTACGGATCTTTTACGCCAATGACGCAGCTCATCTGAACGGCATCGTGTCCGTCTATGATGTTTTCAAGCTGGGACGGATAAACGTTGTATCCGCTCGTAACAATCATTCGCTTAATGCGCTGTTTGAAATAGATGAATCCGTCCTTATCCATGCTGCCGAGGTCGCCCGTATGCAGCCATACATGGCCGTCCGAATGCGTGCGCAATGTGTTTGCATTCTCTTCCTTGTGGTTGAGATAACCTATCATTACGGAAGGTCCGCGAAGGCAGATTTCGCCCAGTTCGCCGTAAGGAACTTCATCGTTTGTGCCGACAGCGCAAATCTGATAGTATGTGTCGGGATAAGGCAGGCCGATGCTGCCCTCACGCTCCTGATTGTAAGGCGTAAGACAGCTTGCTGTAACGCATTCGGTCGTTCCGTAGCCCTCACGAACATGAACTGTTGCACCGTGCGCTTCAAGGAATGCATCGAATCTGCGTTTCAATTCAACCGAAAGCGAATCACCGCCCGAGAATACGCCGCGCAGGTAGTCGAGTTTCTCGCCGTCAAGATAAGGATTGCGCGTTATCGCTTCAAACAGGGTCGGTACACCCGCGATATAATTGGGCTTTTCCTTTTTGATGAGCTCTGCATATTTCTTAACATTGAACTGAGGAACAAGAATGCTTGTTCCGCCGACTTCAAGCATCGTGTGTATGCAGACGCCGAGTCCGAAACCGTGGAAAATCGGCATTGCCGCCAGCATTCTTGCATGACGCACAACGCTGTTGCACATAGCCGCGGTTTGCAGTCCGAGAGCATTAAAGTTCATTCCGCTGAGCTGAATGCCCTTTGTGACACCAGTTGTTCCGCCCGAAAACAGTATGACAGCCGTTTCATTCGCCGGCATATGAACGATATATTTTGCAAGATCGACTTTTTTTCCGTTCCCGATAAAATCTTTCCAGAAGATAACGGAAGGATCCGCCTTGTTGACTTTGTTCTTTTTTGCATTCATCAGCTTGAATGCAGCGGACTTGACGGCGCCGAGCTCATCAGCCGCAGAAGTTATGATAACCTTTTTGACAGGATATGTTTTTTCAACCTCCGCAACTTTTGAATAGAACTGATCGAGCGTCAGCAAATAGTCACTTTTTACTTCCTTAAGGTAGTAAATTATTTCGCTGACAGCCGAAAGCGGATGAATCATGCTTGCGACCGCACCGATTCGATTGAGTGCGTACATGCAGAACACCGCCTGCGGAACGTTCGGCATGCAAATTGTGACCATATCACCTTTTTTTACGCCGAGAGCTACAAATCCCGCAGCTGCTTGATTGATTTTTTCAACAAGAACGGTGTAGCTGAATGTTTTGCCCATGAAGGAAATTGCAGGAAAATCCTTTTCCTTTTCTGCCGTCTTCAGCACCGCATCCGCAATGCTCACATTCGGATACTCAAGGTGAAAAGGAACGTCACCGTAATTTGCAAGCCACGGTGCGCCCTGTTCCAACGGGTTCATTTGATTGTTTTGCATATTATTCCTTTCGATTTTTGGGAAAAATCGAAATACGCAGCAACACACGGAGGACAATGCGCGCATTTTCTGTTTTGCGTCATTGTCCGACCGCTGTGCCGTTGTTCCGTTGTTGTTTGCGTTTGTTCAGAACTCAACAGGAGTCTGAATCGGCTGATCAAGCAATTCCGGCTCGCTGAGCAGTTTTTTTAGCAGCGTTACACTTTTTGCAAAATAAACGCCGTCCGCAATGCGTTCATCAACAGTCAGCCCGAGTCTCAGCGCGTCACGCATTTCATAGCTTCCGTCAGCGTTGAAGAACGGGTGCAAATGTTTTTCATCAATAATAGCAAATAAAGAATTAGTGCCCCAGTTCGTCAGGTGATGATAGCTCGCATGCATCTTGATGCTTCCGAGATTGCTTATAAAAACGGATGAATTGTATGGGTCATCCTTTGTAAGCCATGTCGGAACCCAACCGTGATAATCCAGCCACATCAGAATGCCAACCACGATTCGAAGAAGAAAGCGCGGCATTTTTGTCAACGTTTCCATTGCGTCGGTCGTGCCGTCCGTCTTGTCGTGCTTGCGCACGGAAGTTACGAATTTTTCAACTTTATCGTGAATCTGATCAACCGGCGGCTGCCCCTGCCTGTCAATGTCTACAATCGCAAGTGCTTCATAGGAATTATCCTCGAAACGCTTTTTAACAACAAAGGAGACACTCAATGCCTTGCGCTCGTAAACCCGATGTCCCGCAACAAAGCAATTCAACCTTGGGCGCAGGGTTACGGTTTTTGCAATAGCAGCGCAGAGCACATGAAACAAAGTGTACCTGAATGCGGGATTTGATGCATTCTTTTTTGCAACGTATTCATTCACGGCGGTAAGGTTGATAAGCTCGCTCATCACTGCCTCATTATCGCACCTGTTCGGAAGCAGATACGGAATAAATTTGTGCATTGCATCAAGATCTCTCAAAAGGTACGCGTCCTTGCGGTCGCCGCGGCGACGCTTTCGGTTTGTTTCCATCGTATTGATTCTCCCATTGTTCAGCGGGTATTGGAAGCATCATGTATACTTCCCACTGTAAACATATCTATTATAGCCCGCTGCGCCGCATTTGTCAAATTTTGTACCCATTTGAGCCGCACTTTTTTTGATACATATCTGTGGTTAATCCGACAGCACTGCTCCGTATGCCGCAATTCTGTTTCATCTGACAACACTTCGAACGAGCCGCCGTTTTCATTTTGAACCTTGCACAACCTCGTTTTTTTGTTTTATTACGCTCAGTAACTGTATTGAAGCCAAAAAGCATAAGAGGCAGTTTTTTTATACATGACGGTGTTGCAATCGCGTTTTGTTATGATATAATGAGTGCGCGAAACAGATAATACGACTTCTAAGCTGCCCGCAGCGGGCAAAAATGCAACAGCTTATGTTGTGCGGAGCCGCAGTTCAGTCGACATAATGCAATCAACTTCACATTGTCTGATCGCGGCAATGCGGGTTATATATTTCATGAACAGCCGTTCCGCAAAAAGACCGGTTAAAACTATACAGCAGGCATTGGTTTATTTCGTTTTCGGATAATCACCGAGTGCGGTATTTTATCGGGAACCGTTCTTGTTTATTCTTTAAAAACTCAGAAAGGGACAAATATGCAGTTACATTTGACATTCAGCGCTCGGCATGTCCGTTTGCCGCTGTCGCACCGATACGCCTTGCAGGGAATGCTCTATCGTGCTCTTGCAAGCAATCCGCATTATTCAAATTATGTACACAACAGCGGATATTCTTGCGGCGCGCGCAATTATAAGCTTTTTACTTTCGGCCGTCTTTCGGGACCGTTCATGCACAGCGAACGTGAAATCATCTTTAAGGATACCGTGCATTTTGAGGTTCGCAGCGTTGATCCGAATTTCGTGTATCAACTCGGTTCGGTGCTGTGTTCGAGCAGCCAAATCAATTTGTTTGAAAACACACTTGAAATTCTGGACAGCCGCATTGAAGATTATTCACCCAATACCTGCTGTGCAAAAATCTCAATGCTGTCGCCTATTACGGTTTTTGAAACCGAGAGAAGCGGTTATCGCCGCTTTATAGCCCCCGATGAATCTCTGTTCTATACTGCTGTGGTCAACAATGCGCTCAGAAAATGGCAGAGCTATTTCAACACGCCCGCACCGACGGATTTTTCCTTTGAACCTGCCCTTCCTCCGGCGGAGTTAATTCAGAATCATCGCATCGTTTCAAGGTTTAAAAGATCCACCATCGTTTCATACGGCGGCAGCTATGTTTTGCGCGGCAACGGCAAGCTTATCAACTTTCTTTATGACGCAGGTCTCGGTTCAAAAAACTCACAGGGACTCGGCATGTTTAATATTGAATCATTTCCCGACCTTTAAACATTTTATTCTGCCGCATTTTCTCCGAACAGCCTTCCAACCGTTTCACGCAGACGCTTACGCAGCGGCGGAATGTACTCTTTCGAATTATATATTTTTATAAATTCCTCTTTATCCGCCCAAAGATATTCAACAGTTTCTCCCGGCTGCAATACAACGGAGTCTTTTTTCGCGCTGATAAAGCACAAATAGCCCATATATATTGAATCCTGCGAGATGTCCGTAAATATAGGCTGAAGCACATCCGCGGCAAGCCCTGTTTCTTCACGGAGCTCTCGTCTTGCTGCGGTTTCCGGATCTTCTCCACGCTGTACCGAACCGCCCGCACTGCTTTCCCAAAGCCCGGGATAACCACCTTTATTGTAATCTCGCCGTGTCAAAAGAACCGAACCGTCCTGATGCACTGCCAAAACTTCAACAACAATGTGGTATAACCCTTCCGGTATCGGCTCCCCGCGTATCAGGAGCTGCCCGGTGTGCTCACCTGTTTCCGTGTATGCATCCCAAAGCTCGGGAAAGCCGATGTACCATGACGGTATCTCATTCCTCATACCGTTGTACCATTCATAAACCTCACGGGTCTGACGGAGCATAACCTGAATTTCTTCCTCTCCGAATCTAACTGCCCACGGCACGGATGCAATCCCGTTTATGCATGTATACAGTGCGAGCAGTTTCCAGAATTCCTGCGGCACGGCATTATCAAAATAGCCGTTCACAATTCCGGATGCAAAATACGGTGAAAGGTGTGCGCTCCACACAAGGCGATTGAATTCCTGCCACGGATCGCCGAAATCCGAGCGATTAAAATCTATAACGATAAGTTCGCCGGAATCGTTTACAAGAAAATTGCCGATATGGTAATCCCCGTGGCGAAAAGTCTGCGGCCTGTTTTTCAGCAGATGCCGATTCGCCTTGATATATTCGACAAAGGAATCCGCGACGTCATTTTTGATGCTGCATTCACGGCAAAGCCTTAACTTGTTCTCTATGGATACATTAATGCGTTTCTCCCAGTTCTGTACATTGTCCGGAGCCGGAACTTCGTGCATGTATTTCAAAACTCTGCCTGCCCTCAGTCCGAAAGCGTACTGTTCCGCAGCGGGCATCACTGCAACAGCAGGTTCGGCCGCGCCGCCGTCCGCCCAGGCATAAACAGCATATGTTCCTTCGGTGTGCTGTCGAATATCATCACAAAAAGCATGGATATCATCAAGCTTACCGCACTCGATCGGTATGCTCATCGGAACTTGCTGCATCGGAATGTTTTCGGCCGCACTAATTATCGATGCGCATTTCTTCTGTGCTTCAAACAGAGTTATAAAATCGGGATTTATCTTTCCCGGGGTAACGCGCAAAAGGTACTTTTTGCCGTCGGCGCCCAATGCAAAATACTTATAATCATCCGACCAGCCTTGGGTTATCGGTGTCTTTTCGATGAATTTTATCATTCTTTTCCTTTCAAAAGGCATTCGGCGGTTTATCCCTGCCTTTGTCTGCCGCCGCCGAAACATTTGCTCAGTTTGCTGTGCCTCACTCCGCCTTGTTTTTGCCGCGCCTGCGTTTCACCGCAATAACCGCCGTAAAGGCCGCAGCCGGTATAATCGCACCGCATACGATCATGATATAGGGTGTACGGTCCTTTTTTATGACTTTTTCAATGGCAAAAATACCATTGTTGTTCAGCTCAAACACAATGTATTTACCGTCACGTTTGAATTCGCGCTCAGTCCAACCGGCATCGGTCAATACGCTCAGCTTGCAATCCTCTTCCGAGAGACAGCGCACGGTGTATGTGCTTTCGCCGGCCTCCGCGCCGAAAACGCAAATGCGGAAAGCCGCTGTCGGAATTCCTTCGCCAAACCCGTTTTTTAACGCAAACTCCGCCGCATCTTCGGCAACGACATATGCTTCATCGTCAAAAATGCCCTCAACAAGTATTTGGGGAATCTCTTCGTTTGTTGCAATTGTTGTTATCATTCGGTGCCACTCCCCGCTCACGGTTTGACTGAACGTTACGCAATCCGCTCCGAAATCATCCCACCTCCAATACTTGCCCTGTTCATTCTCAACTTTCGGAAGATCCGTGATTCTGCCGCCGCAGGGAACCTCGAAAACCTCTGTGATTTTGCCGTCTATGCTGAATTTGACCGTTACCTTTTTGAACAGATTCGGTGTTTTTGCTTTTTCGGCAAGTTCGTTAAGACTCACCGCATACGCAATGCCTGCATAGCTTATGCCGTCAATGCCGCCCAAGCCGCGCACCGAATCGAACGAGTCATTAAACTTAGATGTGTCTGCAAAGATATTGTTTCTGCACTCCTCCGTCAGTTCTCCCGCAATTGCGCCGATATAGGCTCCGTCGGCAAAGCTTGATTTTCCGGCCAACAGCATTGTCGGTACCGCCGCGCAGTCAATCACCGATTTCGCACTTCCCGCAATGCCGCCGACATAAGCTTTGCCGTCGAGTGCAGTAATGCTGCCGCATTCACGAATTGTTCCTGAAAGTCTTCCGGCAATACCGCCTGCGTATTCCCTTCCCGCCTTAACGCTGCCGCCGCTTTCGCAGCCAAGCAAAAGGCCGCGGCTGCCGTAACCGAGAATCCCCCCTGCATTATCATACTTTGCCGAAATCACCGCATCATTTGAACACATGAAAACGGTTGCCCTGATAAAAAGAGTCGTATCGGTGAAAAGAACATCATCGATTGACGGAATGTCTATTTCCTCCAAGTCGGATGGAAGTTCTTTTGAAAGGTTCCCGATAATTCCGCCTATACCGTAGTCGCCGGAAACATCGCCGAAATTTCTGCACTTTGCAGCCATTCCACCTGCTTGATTTTCGGCATCACGTTCCGCATTTTCGGAAACATCTTCAATATTCCCGCCGTTTCCGTTCAGTACGTTGCGTATGTTTTCGCGGAGGAGCCGCATTGACTCCACACATTTTTGAACACTTTTTTCCAGTCTGTTACCGTCTGCTTTAACCAGTTCAAGGTATTCGCTTGCTGTTTTTGTGAGTTCATCAAGTTTTTGTTCGGCATTTTTTATAAGCTTGCAGCAATCCTCCGCCGCCTGCCGCAAACCGCTGATTGACACGGACAACAGTCCGTTCAGTGCCTCCGCAAGTGCCTTCAATGCAGGAGCGGCCGAAGCAATATCGCCAAGCAGGATGCGCAGCTGCTCAATCTTTGCCTCCAATTCCTGAAGCAGTTCAACCCACTCGGACGGCTCTGCATTCCGCAGTTCTCTGATTATCAATTCAATTTCGGCAATCAGCTGAGTTACTTCCGCTGAATCCGCAAATGCTTTCCACAAAGTTTCAAGGTTTTGTTCAATGGTGTCCAAATATTTTTCAGCATCGGCAAGCCATGCGGCATCACCCGCAATGGTATCAAGATCGGCAGACAACCCTTCTCTAAGCTCTTCCGCTTCCTCAAGCACATTGCGAAGACCTTCTCCACCGTCCTGCACAGCCTGTCGAAGATTCAATATCGTTTCATCCAAGGCGTCCGAAAAGCCCAGTATACTTTCATTCAATATTTCAAGCGTATTCTTCCCGTATTCAACTTTGTAAAACGGTTCGGACTGACCGATGATTCCGCCTATATCGCGTCTTCCGCGAACATTTCCGTTGTTAATACAGTCGCCTGTAAAGCCACTGTTGAGCCCCGCAATGCCGCCGACATTATAACCCGTGTGCAGATATCCGATTTCGGCACTGTTCATGCAGCCCGTCACCGTTCCTGTGTTCGTCCCCGCAATGCCGCCGATATTTCTTGACCGTTCGTTTGCCGAAAGATTAACCCCGCCGGTATTCGTGCACTCATGGATTTCTCCCGCATTCACACCGACAATGCCGCCGATTTTGTATGTTCCCGAAAGCTCCGCCGAAGAACTGCATTCGATTATTTTCCCGCTTTGTTCGTTTATGCCTGC
>OHLI01000528.1_pt1 | contig 21521 bp, 28 predicted proteins | sample 1569051 | NCBI WGS metagenome assembly OHLI01 (sample SAMEA3879561, study PRJEB24766) | human gut metagenome | biome: human-associated habitat; feature: feces | place: USA | collected 1985/1987
ACGATTGACGAGTTTTTGAATTCTTGGTTATAATTTGAAAGGGGGAGGATAAAAATATGAAAAAAATTCTAACAGGGCTTTGTGCATTTGCTTTAATAGTGCCTGCTGCCATTGGAGTTGCGGCATGCGGGAAACAGAAGGAAGAGACGCTTAATGCGCGAGATGTTTATGCATTATCAGCAATAGCAAGCGTTGATTATCTAAACAATTTAGAAAACTCTAATTCAGCAACGTTGGCAAACCTTGAGCAAGCAGCAAGACCAGATTCATTGAGTGAATCTAGCGTTCAAGGGATAAAAGATACGTTATCACTTTTTGACGATATAATTAAGGGAGGTAAAATCGATCAAACGGTTAGCAAAAATACAAGCAGCGACCCATTATTTGCCGAATATAATTTTGTTATGAACATATCTGTTTATGATACAACTTTTCAAATGTATTATGACGAAATTGAAACTAAAACGAAACGAGAAATTGAAGATGAGAAAGAAGAAATCAATACATCGACAACTCTTTCTGGGGTTATGGTAGTAAGTGGTTCGCAATACGAAATGTTTGGCAAACGTGAAGTTGAAACAGAAGGCAGCGAAACAGAAGCATCAATTGAATTTACAACAAAAAGCAAGTCAAATCCTGATAATTACATCATGGTTTCACAATCTGTAGAGCAAGAAAATGGCGAAACTGAAATTAAATATGAGTATAAGATATACAGAGAAGGAACTTGCATAAGAGATATTGAAGTTGAAATTGAAGACGAAAACAATCAAATTGAAATTGAAGTTGAGTTTAAAGACCTTTCGACTGGCGTGCTGGAAAAGACTAAATATGAGATTAAGAAATATGGAGATAATTTTGCAATCGAATATTTTGATAATGGTAAAATAAACTTAATTACAGCAACGCCGCTTGAAAATGGATATACTTTCACCTACTCAAATGGCTTTTCAGAAACAATAAACTTTTAACAACAGGCCGCAAAGAACGCGGTCTTTTTTTAGGTTGCAATATATTTTGAAATTTCATTTCGGCGCGAGTAAGCAGTTGCAACCGCTTCTTGGTGGGTTTCGTCTACGCGTTTGGTGCCGTGAGTTTTGCTGAGAAGGAAATGTATGCACGTATGCCCATCCATTCCGTTTTCAGAAACATAGCCCTTGCCGTGAGGATAGCCGTTTATCGACGCAGCGATAAAATTTCCTTCGCCAAGTTCCACCCAAACAGGGCGGCGCGCCCAACTCCATGTGCCGTTGTAAAGGCTTTTAAATATTTCTGTGTTTTGGACATCGATTGGCTCGACGTCGGCGTGATTGTGACCGCCGTTGCGATTAAATATTTCAAAAAATGCTATCCTGGGTATAAAACTGTTGCAGTTGGAGACTCATTCAACGACATCGGAATGTTTGAAACCTGCGATATTTCAATAGCGATGGGAAACTCTGTTGACGCAATTAAAAAAATGACAACTTATGTAACCAAATCTTTAGACGATGATGGCGTGCAATACGCACTCAATCATATTTTAAAAATCTAAGAAGGTAAAAATGACAGATTAGAATTTCGTGTAGAAATATGTGTTTGAAGCAGAAAAGTTTAATCTAGTTAAAAACGCATTGGCGAATATGCGAAAAGTTGTCCACAATAAATAAAATTGCGTGACAGAAAAAATCGTCTTTAAACAAACGTTAAAGCATCAAAACGCTTGACGTTTTTTTTTTTTATGGTAAAAAAGGATGTATAGTCAATGATACTCGACACCATTACTCCACATTTTGACTATAAAAAATAAAAGGAGAAAGGCATGAAAAAGAAAAAAATTCTATTCGCCACTGTTTTAGCTTCCTGCTTGATGGTTCCAACAATTGTTATGGCTGTTGGATGCAATCGTGGGGATAAAGGGCATCAGCACACTTATTCAAATGAATGGTCGACCTCTGCCACTGAGCATTGGCATTCATCTACTTGCGGGCATGACTCAGAAATAAAAGATAAAGAAGCACATCATTGGGGTGTATGGGAACAACTCAAGGGAGCAGGGTTGCACAAAGATGCAGAAATACACAGAAAATGCTTAGTCTGCAATTTTGAAGAAACAGACATTATTGAAGGGACAGCAACACACAATTATGATGAAAATAATTGGGAAAAAGATGTATCTGGACATTGGCATAAAAGCACATGTGATGACACTGCACCAACTCACGAAGCCATGAAAAAAGACTTTGCAACACACTCTGGTGATTGGACTGTAAAAACTCCAGCAACTTATGTTGCAAACGAAGTCCAAGAAAGAAATTGTGAAGTTTGCGGTTTTTATGAAGAAAAAGAAATGGAAGGAACAAAACTTCCTGCTAAACCAAGAACAATCACAGTTGGCGATTTGACTGGACTTGTATATAACAAAACAGCTCAACCTATAAATGACAAGGTTACAACAACAAACAATGAGGGTGGACTAAAAATTGAATATAGGGTTAAGGGCACAGAAACTTATGCTACAACTGCACCAATAAATGCAGGAAATTATGAATATCGCATTACTTTGACAGGCACTCCTGAATGGGCAGAGGCCGTTGCAAATGGCGAATTTACAATTCAAAAATTCACGGTTACACTTTCGACAACATCATTTGAAATGGAATATGTTGAACCAACTCTTGCACATACAAAATTGATGGATGGAACAGGAGTAGGGGGAGAAACAGTTGAAATTTGTGCAGACATTTCATACTCTTCACCTGGGCGACATCTCATTCCTATGAATGAATTGTTTGTTGCAGCCGATAAAGATAACTATCAAGTGAGTGCGGGGACAACTCAAAAAGTTGCTTACACCGTTTGGGATACTGCGGATTATTTTTCTGGCATTCAGGATATTTTAACAATTTCAGGAAACCCTAACCCTATAATCACAACAAAAATTATTCGTGGAACAGTTAAAGTTGGAGATGAACTTTCAATTGTGGAACTTGGAAAAAACATCACTATTAAGAAAATTGAACTTAATAGAAAATCACTAGAAAAAGCAACAGCAGGAGACGAAATTAGCTTCATGGTTGAGGGTGTAGCAAAAGAAGAACTTCAAAGGGGATTTACTGTTGCTAAACAGAACACTATAAGCACCTATGAAACTGTGAAAGCAACAATTAGATTAAAAACGAAAGATGAAGGTGGAAGGAATACTCCTATACCTAACGGATACCATCCAACAATTAGATTTTCAGATGTTGGGAAAGGCGTAACTGGTTATATAACATTGCCAGAAGGAGTAGAGATGATGATGCCTGGCGAAACTCTTGCAAATGTGCGCATTGATTTTGCTTCTTTTGAACCAAACTTTGTTGGACGTAACTTTGTTATTCTTGAAGGAGGCAAAACTATTGCTGAAGGACAAATCACAGAACTTTGCGAACGCACTGCAGAACTTTCTGTTGAAAGTGTCACAAAAGAAGAAGGATACTCAACTATATATGCAGTTAATGTAAAAGTTAAAGGTTTAATCAAAAAAGAAGAATTTGTTACATTTGAAGGAAGTGAAAAACTCTATAGAATTGGCAATATTTCAGTTGGAAACGTTGCATACACAGGACAAACAGCAACGTTAAGATTGTATTCTAATGAAGCAAATTTTGAAACACTTTTGACAGGTAAAACATTGACATATCAAAAGGTTGAAAATATTGCATTAAATGAAAATGTATTATTCTCATTAAATAAAGGTGAGACTGCTTATTATGCAATTACAGTAAACAACGACTCTGGTGTAGAAAAACTTCTCAAGGCAAAAATTTCTGGGGGAGGAAAATATGAGATCAAGTTTAGATTGATAAATGGTTGGTCTCAAATGTCATATGCAGATTCAACAAATCTATCAATACGAGTTCCGGCAGGTCAAACTCCGCTTGCAATAGAACTTACTAAAATTGAAGATGAAGAGCCTTCATCAGGATCAGTTCCTGGAATAACACTTCCTGGCACTGGCATGACTCTTCCACCACAATTTAGATTATCTCTTGAAAACATCGCATAAGTTTAAATTTCAAAAAAAGACTGCATTACGCAGTCTTTTTTTATTTATATGTATCTTCTGCTAAAAGCCAAAATATATTTGTTTTAATGAAAAAAACTTTTTCAGCAGTCATGGTTGTCATTGGAACAACCATTGGTTCGGGCTTTGCAACGGGGAAGGAAGTCGCTGTTTATTTTTCACGCTTTGGTGCGGTGTCTTATTTTTTGATTGCTATGACGGGAGCGCTGTTTTTTGCAATCATATATTTTTTTCTTAGCCGCGGCTCGCACGCATTTGAAAAGGTTTCGTCGTCAAAGTTTTTTTTGGCGCTGTGTGTAATTATTTCTCTTATTTTTACTTCGTCAATGTTTGCTGGAACTATCAACATTTTGCCGCAAAACATCTGCCTTAAAATTGCATTTGGCGTAGGACTATGCATAAGTTGTTTGGTGATTGCAAAGCGAGGAATGAAGTCGCTTGCACTTGCAAACAACTTTTTAGTGCCGGCACTTATTATTTGCATGTTTGTCGTGCTTTCAAAGATAACCAGACCTCCAACACTTAAAATTGACAGTCAAAACGCATTTGCAGGGCTATTTTTTGCAATCTTATATTGTTTGCTTAATTTTTCAACAAGTGGGATAGTTTTTGCAAAACTAGGAGACAACATGACTAAAAAGCAAAAAGTGTGGGCTAGTTTAATTTCTAGTCTCACACTTTGTGCATTTTTAATGTTGACGAATAACGCTCTTTTGTCACATCCTTCAAGCATATCGCAAGAGATGCCCCTTGTCTTTTTATCAAATGGTGCATGCTCGTATTTTATAAAGTTTGTTGTTTTTTCAGGTTGCGTTACCACTCTTTTTTCTTTGGTGGTCGCGTCTTCGCTTAGCCTTGAAAAATTGCATTTCCCAAAATTTTGGTGTGGATTTATCGCGGTGGTGTTGCCATCGCTGACATCAATTTTCGGCTTTGGAAGAATCGTGAGTTTTCTTTATCCCTTAGCAAGCGTTGTAGGAATTTTTGTTTTTGTCGGACTTGTTTTTTCTGTTCAAAAATCTGGTTAGCGGTTGTGCCATTTTTCGATTAAACACACCACCATATACATCAGCGCTGCAAGAACACACAGTATGACAGTGCTGGTCATAACCAAATCAATTTTGAAAATTTGGCTGCCATACACAATTAAATATCCAAGTCCGGCACTACTGGAAAGATATTCGCCCATGATAGTGCCGACCCAACTCATGCCCACGTTTATTTTTAGCACTGAGATAAATTCAGCCGTAGCATTGGGGAGAATTAGTTTCCAAAAAATTTGGAATTTGTTTGCGTGCATAGATTTCATCAGTTGAATTTTGTCAGCATCGCATGAGTTGAAAGCATTCAGCATTGTTATTGTGGTCAGGATTATACATATAAGCACACACATTACGATTATCGCACTCATTCCTGCTCCAACCCATAAAATTATGATTGGACCTAGCGCTATTTTTGGTAGCGAATTTAGCACCACAATATAAGGCTCTAAAATGAGTCTCAGCTTTTTGTTCCACCACAGTAGAACAGCAATCACTGTGCCGCCTATGGTGGCGACAATAAAACCGACTATTGTTTCCAGCAGAGTTATTCCGATATGCTTCCATATGACCCCGCTACTGACAAGTTCGGCAAACATGTTGCATATTCTTGATGGGCTGCTGACGAAAAATGGGTCGATGACATTTGTCGCTGCCAACAATTCCCAAAGTCCGATAAACAAAACTAAAATAGCAATCTGAAACAGCAAAACAAATATTTTATCGTTGCGAAGGCGTTTTAAATATTTGCTATGCGCTTTTGAGTAAGGGGCGTGAGCATTAGGTGTGATTTTCTTTTTCATTTGTAAGTTTTTTCCAAATAAGGTCGAAAAGAGCTCCAAAAGTTGGATCTTCACGCCTTGTAAGTGGTGTTTCTCCATTTAGTTTTAGTTTTTGAACATGTTTGACAGAGGCAGGTCTCGATGAAAGAACGATAATCCTGTCAGACATCGAAATTGCTTCTGAAATGTCATGCGTCACAAGTATGGCAGTTTTTTTCTCACTTTTGATGATGCTGTAAACATCGTCGCAAACTTTTAGCCTTGTTTGAAAGTCAAGTGCGGAAAAAGGTTCGTCAAGCAGCAGCAAACTTGGCTCCATGACGAGTGTTCGAATAAGTGCTACTCTTTGGCGCATACCTCCGCTCAGGGAACGGGGTTTTGAAGAGATAAAGTCGTAGAGGTCATATTTTTTTAGCAGTTGTTTTGCAAACTCGCGCTTTTCGTCAGCATTTTTTGGTTTTGAAAGTTCTATTCCGAGTGTGACGTTTTGCCAAATTGTTCGCCATTCAAAAAGATGATCTTTTTGAAACATATATCCAATTCGGTCATCGTTTTTTTGAATAGGTTTGTCTGCAAGTAAAATTTCACCTGAACTTTTTTCAAGCAGACCCGCAATCAACGACAAAATAGTAGTTTTCCCGCAACCGCTTGGACCTACAATCGAGGTAAACTCTTCGTTTTCTACCATAAAAGAAAGGTCTTTTAAAGCCTGAATTTCATCTTTTACAGTCTGATAGCAAAAGTTTACATTTTTAAATTCTAGCATTGCGTCCATAAAATTGCCTCTACATTATCATTCTACTCCCGCAAAAAAATTGTGTGATTAAAAAGTGGCACTGATGTTTGAAATTCAACTTTTTTGCGTTTACAATGAAACCGAATTTGCAAAGGAGGAGCAGGATTTTGGACGAAATTGATCATGAAAAAATCAAAAACGCGCTTTTTAAAAAGGCGCTTGGCGGGGTTTCAAGTGAGCAAGTGTGCGAATACAGCATTGACGAAAACGGCGAGCCTGTTTTGTCAAAAAAGAAAGTTACAAAAAAGCACATCTCGCCCGACCTTGCTGCGCTCAAACTGCTGCTTGAAGAATTTAATTGTGATTTCAATGTCGAAAAAATGACAGATTCTCAGTTGCGAGCAGAGCGCAGCCGCCTGTTGCAATTATTAAAAGAGGAGGAAGAAGATGCAGATAGAGAAATGCACGAGGATGACGAAATGTGACTTTTTAGGTTGCAACAATCTTGCTGATTATTGTTTCAGCACAAAGGGAGTGTTGCGCAGAGAATTGGCATTTTGCAAAGATTGTCTAAAAGGTATGTATGAAGAAATTGGCAAAATTCAAGTTCCCAAAGCCACCAACTCGCCATTCAAATTAAGATCAAGGATAAGGAAGGACAGATATGAAGAAAACAATTAAAGACGAACAAATAGTAAAAGAAGTCAAAGACGATTTTGCCGCAAGACAAATGGCGCGAAAACCATTTGAGTCACAGTGGCTTATGAACATGAACTTTTATATGGGCAATCAATTTTGCGACATTGGCTATGGCGGAAACGTTGAAGAAGTTGACAAACAATTTTTCTGGCAAGAGCGAGAAATATTCAACCACATTTCGCCACTTGTTGATGTTAGACTTGCTAAATTAGGAAAAATAAAGCCAAAAACAACAGTTTTGCCAGCAACAAATGACGAAAAAGACATAAGCGCGGCAAAAGTATCAAAAAAGATTATTGAAAGCGTAACAAGCAAACTTGATTTAAATCATAAAATCATCGAAGCGTTGCAATGGAGCGAAATTTGCGGAACAAGTTTTTACAAAGTTACTTGGAATCCAAATGAGGGGCAAATAATCGCGCAAGATGCCGACAAAAAACCAGTCCGCAGTGGCGAAGTGGACATCTCAGTTTGCTCGCCATTCGAAATTTATCCCGATTCGTTTACTTGTGAAACTCTCGACAGTTGCCAAAGCATAATCCATGCACGTGCAATCGACGCTAAAAAAGTTGCCAGCGATTATGGCTTACAAGTAGAAGGAGAAAATTTAAGCATCTATTCGCTTGATTCTACAACAGTCGGATTTGGCGGGCTTGGATATTCGTCGGCCGCTCCAAAAATCAGCAAAGGCATCAAACAAAACAGCGTGCTTGTGCTTGAAAGATACGAGCGCCCAACCAAAGATTATCCTTTCGGCAGACTTACAATAGTTGTCGGTGACAATCTTGTTTATGACGGCGAATTGCCTTACAAACTAGGCAGTGATTACGAACGCGATTTCCCATTTGTAAAACAAACTTCGCTCAATCAAGTTGGCTCTTTTTGGGGCGTCAGCGTAATTGACAGATTGATTCCAATTCAACGCGCATTCAACTCGGTTAAAAATCGCAAGCACGAATTTATGAACAGGCTCACAATGGGCGTTCTTAAAGTTGAAGACGGCTCGGTCGACATCGAAAACCTTGAAGATGAAGGAGTTTGCCCAGGCAAGATTTTAGTTTATCGTCAAGGCTCAACAGCACCTGAATTTTTAGAAGGCGACAATGTTTCATCAAGTTTTAGCGATGAAGAAGAAAAGTTGCTTGCCGAATTTAGAAGCATAAGCGGCGTAAAAGATTTTGACTATGACTACGCTTCATCAAATGTTTCAGGCGTGACACTTCAACTCATGCTTGAACAAGACGAATTAAGGCTCAACAATACAGCCGAAAACATGAAACGTTGCGTTCGCAAAATTGCACAAGACGTGCTTAGGCTTTACAAGCAGTTTGCGCTTATTCCACGCCTTGCAAGGATAGTGGGTGACAACGGCGAAATTGAACTTTTCTATTTCAATTCAAACGACATTTCAAGTGACGATATCTCACTTGAAGCGACAGCCGAACTTGGCGAAAGCATAACGCAACGCCGTCAAATGGTGTTTGACCTTATAAATGCCGGCCTTCTTAACGACAACGGCAACGAAATGAGTGATAAGATGAAAGTTAAAGCACTTGAACTTCTTGGGCTTGGAGTCTGGGAAAATGCGCAAGACACAAACGAATTGCACATCAAAAAAGCGGACAGCGAAAATGTTAAGTTGCTTGGTGGTAAAAGAGTAGAGCCAAGTCAAATCGACGACCACGCGCTTCACATCGACCGTCATATCGCGTTTATGCTTAATGGCGATTATGAAAAGAAACTTGCAGTTCGTCCCGAACTTGAAAGCACCTTTTTGGCACACATTAACAAGCACAAAAGCATGCTTAAAGAGCAGCAATAATAATTTAGGAGAAAAAATTATGGAAGAAGAAATCAAAGAGGAACAACCAGTCATAGAACAGGCAAATGTTGCAGACGAGACGAGTGATAAGAGTGCCGCTAGTTTGACAGGCTCCTCACAAGAAAAAGGCTTTGGAAAGTTTAAGTCGGCGGAGGCGCTCTTAGAGGCCTATAAGGCGCTTGAAGCGGAATTTACCAGAAAAAGCCAACAACTAAGCGAACTTGAGAAAGAAAAAGCGGAAGCAGCAACCGTCAACGAAGAAAAAGTTGAAGACGAACTGAACACGTTCCTTTCAAAAAACAGCGATGCAAAGCCATATGCCGACCAGCTTAAAGCAAAAAGTTTGGCAGAAGGCGGGAGAGTTGATTTTGACAATATTTATGCCGGAGTTATGGTTGAAAACCTTGCATCTGGCGGGTCAAAACTCGACAATCCGATTGTAAAAAAGTATGTCGTTCAAGACGACGAACTTAGAAATTATGTAATAGAAACTTACATGCAAAACCTTAAACAAAATCAACCACCATATCTCATCAGTGGCGACAAAGGCGAAAAAGTGACCGGTCAAAAGCCGGCCACACCAATGTCGCTTAAAGACGCAAAGAAAATGGTTGAGGAAATGTTTAGTTAATTTAGGAGGAAAAAATGGTTACATTAACAAACGTAGAAAATGCTCTTAAAGACGTTTATCTTGGAGTTGTTGCAAACCAACTTAATGTTTCAACAAACCCACTTCTTGCAAAAATCAAACGCACAACAAAGGACGTTTGGGGCAAAGAAATCGTAAAAATGGCACCTTACGGGCTCAACGGTGGCGTAGGTGCTGGTGGCGAAACAGCAATACTTCCAGGAGCATTTGGAAATAAATACGCTCAATTTAGGGCAACACTTAAAAACCTTTATGGAAAAATCGAAATTTCAGATAAAGCAGTGCGCAGCACAGCAAACAACATGGGAGCTTTTGTAAATCTTTTACAAGACGAAATGGAAGGCCTTTTGAAGGCAAGCTCTTTCAACCTTGGTAGAATGCTTTATGGCGACGGAACAGGCAAGTTGGGAACTGCACTTTATACAGAATCTGATGGCGGAAACATTGTCTGCGATAAAGTAAACAACCTTGTTGAAGGAATGGTTGTCGACATGATCAATGAAACAACCGGGCTTACAGATTATGCTAGATGTAGAGTAACATATGTAGACAGAGTAAACAAAAAAATCCGCGTTGACAAAATGAACATTAGAGTTTTGGAATCAAAACCATATGGAATGTATGTTCAAGGCTCATACAACAACGAAATCACAGGTATTGGAGCACTTTTCAATGGTTCTACAACACTTTATGGACTTACGAGAGCCGACTATTTGTGGCTTAACCCATACAAGTCAACCGAAGAAAAAGAAGTTTCTGACAATATGATTCAAACAGCGATTGATTTCCTTGATGAAAATGCTGATTCAAAAGTAAACTACATTTCTTGCTCAAGCAAAGTTAGACGCGCATATCAACAATACATGAACGCTTACAAATCAAACATTGAAATCGTTGATTTAGGTGAAGGCTTCAAAGCAATCTCTTACAATGGAATTCCAATGTTTGCCGACAGATTTGTTGACGAAGACACAATGTATTTGTTAAACACAAACGACTTTACAATGCACGAACTTTGCGACTGGCAATGGATTGAAGGTGACAGTGGTCACATTCTTAAACAAACCCCAAGTTATCCAACATACTCGGCAACGCTTGTTAAGTATGCTGAACTTATCTGCGACAGACCAAATGGACAAGCAAAGATTTCAGGCATCAAATCAACAATCACAAATCCATTAAACCTTACCGCAAATGTTACCTGTGAATGCAACTGCGCAAGCAGCTCAACAACAACAGGCACACAAGAACCAGGCGGAAGCGACGGAGTATAAGATTTAAGAGGCACATTGATGCCTCTTAATTTTTAGGAGAAAAAATGAAAAACCAAATTTTGCTCGAAAACGACCCGTATTACATTTCATCACGAATAAAAGAGGTTGATGAGAGTTACTTTATAGTTTATTCCAAAAAGCGCAACGTTTTTGAATTGCATTCGTCGCGCCAACTTTTTTCGACATATGCGCTTACTATTCCATATGATCAACTTGACGAGCGCACAATTTTTTTAGCGCGCAAAACTCGCCGCGAAAATGCAGATGAACTTATAAGGAAGATGGACGAAGATAACGCTCGCCTTGAAAAGAAGATGAGAAACAACGCGTTAGAGCAAATAAAAGAGGTGAAAAATGAAATTAAATGACGCAATTAAACTCAGTTGTGATTTTTTAGATTTAGAGCAACTTAAATCCAAAATCGGAGCGCAAGAGGTCGACGACGAATCAGCAAAACAGTTGAATAAATTGCTTTGCTGCGCCAACCTTGCATATGAAGAAATCGTCACTGAATATCTTCCAATTTTGCATACAGAAAGGCTTGATGTGACAAACGGTCAAATCTCGTTTAGCTTGCTTTCAAAGCCAATTTGCGGGATTATTTCAGTGCAAGACGAAAACGGAAGTGACATAAAATATTCGCTCTCAGCCGACCACATATCGCTGTCGGCGCAGAAAGCGACAATCACTTATCAAACAATTCCAAGCGCCCTTGCTTACGGCGCCGAAGTAAGCGTGCTTTTTCCAGAAAGATTGCTGGCTTATGGAATTGCGCGTGAATATCTCTTTTTGCAGGATAAGTCCGATGAAGCGTTGATATTTGAAAAACGCTTTAAAGATGGGCTTACAAGTTTTGTTCGCAAAAAAAGCGCATTGATTTTGCCAAGAAGAAGATGGCATGCATAAGGAGGGGAAAATGTTCAACAGAAAAACTCTTCCAACAAGATCGGGAAAACTCCAAACCGCGCAAATTGACGATTACAACCAAATCGAACAACTCAGTTACAACGTCAGAGTGACCGAAAACGGCATAGAAGACGGCTATGGCTTTGAAAGATTGACGCTTCCAACATCGGCGCTTTCGCCTGAGCAAATCTTTTCGTTAAACGCCACTCAAATTTATGGATTATGGCAGTTTGAATGGTTTGACAACACCGCAAACGTTGATAAATATTACATTTATTACATGAACGAAAACAGAGAAATAAAATACATTAACATCTTGTCAAAAAAGACGATTTATGTGACAAACATAACTCTGAATTCTTACACGCCTTCGTGCGCGACTTTTAGAATCAATAATGACAACGACATGATATTTTTCTCTTCTGAAACCGACCAAACTATCGGCCACGGCGGAAGCGGAAAGCAGGTTTTTGAAAACATTCCGAAATTTATTTCAGGTTGCTGGCATGGCCCATATCTGTTTTTAGTTACAACTGGTGCGGCAAACAAACTTATTTACAGCCGTTCAAACATCGATATTTGGAACGACGACAACACTGAAGAAGTTGTGATTCCCGATGTGCGCGGTGGCATGAAAAAGGTCATATCAGTCAACGACAATTTGTATCTGTTTTATGAATATGGAATTGTTAAGCTTTCGCTTTATTCAACCGATGCAAAAGTTGCTTACAGCCACATATTCAATTCGTCGGCATACATCTATCCAAACACGATCGCAAAATGCGGCAACAGCATTTATTTTCTGACATCCGAAGGGATTTTTTCTCTCGAAGGTGGACAGGTTAAAAAACTTGCCGCGCAGTCAGAATATATTTGCGAGTCCAACTCAAAAGCGTGCGGAGAATGCTATGACGACAAATACTTTTTGGCGTGCAAATGCAACTTTGCAGACGGTAAAACGATAGGCGAAGAAAACACTTCAAACCATCAAAATAACGCACTTGTTGTTCTTGATTTAAAAACGCAAAAGTTTTCATACACGCGTGGAATTGATATTGTGAGTTTGCTTGATATCAAAACTCCACAAGTGCAAAAGCTTTGCGCCATCTTCCGTGGCAACAGCAAATCGCTGATTGGCCAACTTACAACCGACGGCAAATTCTTTGGCGAGCAACTTCCAAAATGCTGGCAAAGCAAGCTGCTTGATTTTGGTTCGCTTGACGAAAAAGAGATTGTTGAAATCGGTTTCAAAAGTGGTGCAGTTGGAGATATGAGCATATCTTCCTTTGACCGTGCAATATCGCTTACGCTGTCAAATGAGCAGGCGCAGCCGGTTAAATGCAAAGCAAAAGTGCTTGGCGAAGTTTTCACTTTGTCTTTTAGTTCTTCATCAAGTTTAAAAATATCTTATCCAAAAATAAAGGTTAAGCATTTTGAATGAAAATTACAGATCTAAACTATTCGTCGTTTTTGAAGCGGCAGGCTAAGAAAGGAGAAACGGCTGAAATGAAAAAATTATTGCAAGTTTGCGATAATGGTGGTGAAGGAAAGATAAAATGGAACTCTGGCAAGAAATAATAAGCGTGATAATCAGCAACGGCATATTTGCCATATTGTTTGTTTATCTGTTTTATTATCAACTTAGAGACAGCAAACGACGTGAAGAAAAATATCAAAAGACAATCGAACAACTTTCTGAGCACCTTGGTGTGATTGAGCAAATCAAAGAAGACGTTGAATATTTAAAAGACGTTGTTACACCTAAAAGGAGAAAAAAAGATGAAGTTCGCGACCAAACTCAAACAAATGATTAAATCTTACAGTTTTTGGACGACGCTTGCAGGTTCACTTGCACTTGTTGCCAGTGCAATAGGCAAAGCGTTCAGCATAAAAATTGAAGAAAAAATCATAACCGATATAGTCATGGCAATAGCTGGCGTGCTTGTTGCAGTGGGCGTTGTTACAATGCCATCTGATAAAAGCAAAACTGAAAAAGAAGCAGAAAACACAAAAGAAAGCCAACTAATTGAAAAAGAAGCAGAAAACGTTTTAGATGAAACGCTGAAAAACGAAGAAGATTCTTCACAATCTGCTTTAAAATAAATCCATAACAAATTGAAAAAAGAGAGGGCACAAACGCCTTCTTTTTTTATTGAATGTTGACAAAAGAATCAAATTGTGATAGAATTAAAAAGTAGGAGAGAAAAATGGAAGAAAAAAAGAAAACAATGGCAGATACATTTATTTATGCTAAACCGGAGATAAACAAAAACTTTGTTAGTCAAGTCGTTGATATAACAATGCCAGATAAATTGGGGTCAAGTACTGTGCTTTTCAGAGACGGAAGTTCTTGTGCGGTGCATTGGGTTGATGGGTATTTAGGCCCAAACATGAAATTAACGCCTAGAATTGCATTTGATAAAAATATGTTTCCAGAAGGTGCGGATATTTCAAAAATCAGCCTTCCACTTTTTAAAATTATACTCGCTTATGGTATAGCATTGCCTGAAAAATCTGCATTGGACGCAGTTGACAGAGACATTACAGATGATGAAAAAGTTGCACCTGAAACATTATACACAGTTCTTGCTGCTTGCAAAGCAGTTGAACATTACAATAAAACATATAAATACAATCCACCTCAAATTTAATAAATAAAACGGCCACGAAATGTGGTCGTTTTTTATTGTCTTATTCTATATTTTTTATAGAAAAAAATCGGGTAGCCCGATTTTAGTTTTGGTTTGAATTAATTGCGTCAAGTTCTTTAGCGTATCTTGATTTCTTTCTTGCAGCGCAATTTGCATGAATAACTCCATCTGCAACGGCTGAGTCAAGAACAGATGTCACTTCACTGTATGCCTTTTCACTGAGAGCAATATCTTTTGATGCTACTGCTGCTTGGAATTTTTTAGCATAAGTTGAAATCTTAGATTTTACTGCTTTATTCTTAGCACGCTTTTTTTCAATCACCAAAATTCTCTTCTTCGCTGATTTGATGTTTGCCATGTTTCTCTCCTTTTGAAGTGTCTAGGGTAGTATAGCATAATAAAAATGAATTTGCAAGTGAAAATAAATAAAATTTTGCAATCGAAGCAAAATAATTGCATGATAGATTTAATTGATGAATGTTCAACCGATTTAAACGAACTTGGTTACAGCCAAACTTCGACGGGAAAATATGGACTCCTTATAGGCAAAGTAAATATTGAAACTGACGAAAAAGCGCAACTTACAGGCTTTGACAAGGGCAGTTATATGATTTTTAATTGCCCTCTTTTGCACAAAGTCGGAGATGCGTGCATCAGATATGTTTCAGACGAAGTCGAAAAAGGATTAAAGTGGCTTTTTAAAAAGCATCATCTTGGCAAAAAGTCGCGCATTTTAATAGTGGGACTCGGCAATCCGCAAATCTTGGCAGATGCGCTTGGCAATAAAGTTCTTGCACAAATCGAACTTGATGTTTTCAGGCGTGCAAGCCGCGTATTTAAATTTGAGCCTAACATTTTTATAAATACAGGCATCAACTCTTTTGACGCCGTGCATATGCTTTCGCTTTGGCTCGACGTGGACGCTGTTGTCATGTTTGATTCGCTCGGCACAAATTCGTTTTCAAGGCTGACGCATTCAGTGCAAATAAATGATGCTGGCATGACTCCGGCAAGCGCAGTCAACAACTTAGGTCGAAAAATAAGCGAATTTTCGCTTGGCGTACCGTGCATTTCGGTCGGCGTTCCAACAATGCTGATAACCGACAAATTCTCAAAAAAACAGACGATTTTGATGCCGAAGGACATACATGTCGAGATTGACAACCTTGCAAAATTGCTTTCGCAAGCGATTTCGTTTATTTTATAGCAAATTCGCTCGCAACAAACATATATTTAAAATGTGAAAAAAGTAGCAGTAATCGACAGCGGCAGCGGCGGTGTGAACGTGCTTAAATATTTGTTTAAAAACGTTCAAGGTTGCCAGTTTTTATATTTAGCCGACGACAAAAATTCGCCATATGGTGAAAAGGGCAAGAGGCAATTAAAAAAGATAGGCGAAGATCTCGTCATCTTTTTGCAGTCATTTTTTAATCCAGACATTATCGTCATCGCATGCAATACTTTGACCAGCACGGCAATCGGGCATTTGCGAAAAACATTTCCGGACATAATTTTTATCGGCTGCGAGCCTGCGATAAAGCCTGCGTGCGAAAAATATGACCAAAAAGACGTGCTCTTGCTTGCAACGCCGGCAACGATAAAGCACAATCATTTAATGGGAACGTATCCACATGTGCGCACGCTTGCAATTAAAAATTTGCCAAAACTAATCGATGAAAATTTGTTTGAACTTGACTGTTTACAGCCACTTATAAATCAGCAGTTGAAACCATTCAAGCCAAAGGCAATCGTGCTTGGTTGCACGCACTTTGAAGCGATTAGAAATCAGATTTTGCGCGCGCAAAATGTCGAATTATTTTCAAGTTGCGAGGGCATAGCAAAAAGGCTTCAACAGTATTTAGACGAAACAGAAAAATCAAACGAAGTCAGTTTTATGTGCACGCAAGAGACTTCGCCCGCAAAATATTATCACTATTTTAATTCTTGAATCATATTTTGATAAATTTCAATCAGTTCAATTCCGTGATAGTTTAAATCGCTTTCGCTAGTTTTTGTCAGCATAAGACATTCAAGTTCGTCTGCCAAATATTCACCGAGCGCTGTCAATTTTGCCGAAGCATTTTGAAAGGTTTCAGCATATTTTTTTTGCAGCGAAGCCGTTCTGTCGCACAATTTTTGCAGTTTTTCATTAACGTCGTCAAGGCTGTAAACATTTGTAGAAAAGCCTACGCTTATGTCAGAAAGCGCCTTGAACGCGGCAAAAAAACTGTTCAGCGCTTCGCTCAGCAAGTTGCGATTTTCTGCTGACAAGTCTTCTTCTATGAAAATTTTTGGAAATGAAAATTGTAAAATTTCGCTTTGAATTCCGCCTTTTTTCAAATGCTCAGCAAACAGCGTCGCATCGTTTTTGTTTGCATAAGCGGAATGAACGGCATAATAATAGTCGCCATGCTTAAAAATATAGCCCGCATTTCCAGCGTCAACAAAATCGCCAGCAATAACCTCGGCTTCGTGGCTGTTTTGAGATTTGTTTAAACACACCAAAAAGCATTCTTCCGCCATGGCATAAACTCCGCCGCCATTAAAAGATGCCGCGCCTATAAAAAGTGACGAACTAAAAAAGTTGGCAATGCATCCGGCAGCCAAAACGACGACCAGCGCCAAAACAATCAAAACAATTTTAAAATCCTTTTTCATAGTTTTAATTTATGACCAAATCCGACAAACTATGTGCAGTTTGTGGCACTTTCGCTTTACAAAAAGGCAGAGTAATAGTAAAATATATTTGACCAAAGGAGGAGAGTATGAAAATTAAACCTATACTTGATAGGGTCGTTTTATTACCTAAAAAAAGTGAAGAAAAAAAAGGCGGAATTTTGATTCCATCAGTAGCGCAAGAAAAATCTCAAGTCGCAACCGTTATGGCTGTTGGTGACGGGATGACAGCCGACGGTAAAGAAGTTAAAATGTTGATAAAAGAGGGAGACACCGTGCTTTTTTCAAAGTATGCAGGCGTCGAAGTTGAGTCGGACGGCAAGACATATGTGATTGTTCGTCAAGCCGATATTTTGGCAGTAATAGATTAGGAGGAAATATGGCAAAACTTATCAAACACGGAGCCGAAGCACGTGCCAGCCTTGAAAACGGCGTAAACACACTTGCTGATGCTGTTAAAATTACATTAGGACCAAAAGGCAGAAATGTTGTGCTTGGCAAAAAATATGCTTCGCCACTCATCACAAACGACGGAGTAACGATCGCAAAAGAAATCGAACTTTCTGATCCGTTTGAAAATCTTGGCGCCGAACTTGTCAAAGAAGTTTCGGTTAAAACAAACGACGTTGCGGGTGATGGCACAACCACAGCCGCAGTGCTTGCTCAAGCAATCGTAAATGAAGGTATGCGCAATTTTGCAGCAGGCGCAAATCCTGTGATTTTGAAGAAAGGAATTTTTAAAGCCGTAGACACAGCGGTCGAAGGTCTTAAAAAACTTTCAAAGCCAGTTGACGGCAAAGGCGACATAGCAAAGGTTGCGTCAATCTCAGCGGGTGACGAACAAGTCGGCCAGCTTATCGCAGACGCAATGGAAAAGGTTGGCAGAGACGGAGTGATTACAGTTGAAGAATCACAAACTATGCATACCGAACTTTCAGTTGTTGAAGGAATGCAATTTGATCGCGGCTATCTTTCACCTTATATGTCGACCAATCCTGACAAAATGACGGCTGAACTTGACAACCCTTACATTTTGATTACAGACAAAAAAATCAGCCAAATTGCGGAAATTTTGCCAATTTTAGAGCAAATTGTAAAGCAAAACGCTAAATTATTGATTATTGCGGACGAAGTTGAAGGCGAAGCACTTACAACAATCATCTTAAATAAACTCCGCGGAACATTTACTTGCGTGGCAGTTAAAGCCCCAAGTTTTGGTGACAAACGCAAAGCGTTGCTTGAAGACATAGCAATTCTCACTGGCGGAAAAGTGCTTTCTGAAGAACTCGGAATCGACTTTAAACAAGTCGGACTTGATATGCTTGGTCGCGCAAGAAGCGTTAAAGTTGACAAAGACACAACAACGATAGTTGAAGGCGCGGGCGATCCAAAATCAATAGAAGAGCGCGTAAAATTTATAAGAGGCATGCTTGCAAAAGAAACAAGCGACTATGAAAAAGAAAAGCTTGCAGATCGTCTTGCAAAACTTGCCGGCGGCGTTGCAGTAATCAAAGTTGGCGCGCCAACCGAAGTTGAAATGAAAGAGAAAAAACTTCGCATCGAAGATGCACTTTCAGCAACCAAAGCTGCAAGCGAAGAAGGTGTTGTTCCAGGCGGCGGCGTAGCACTTTTAAAGGTTAAGCCAGACGTTGAAAACCTTGTGTCAAAACTCACAGGCGACGAAAAAACGGGCGCAGCAATCATCGTTAAAGCGCTTGAAGCGCCAATTAGACAAATCGCGAAAAATTCGGGAGTCGATGGCGGGGTTGTTGCAAACAACGTGCTTGCAAATCTCGATAAAAAAGCGTATGGATATGACGCACTTACAAACAAATATGTCGACATGATTGCAAGTGGCATAATCGACCCAACCAAAGTCACTCGTTCAGCGCTTCAAAATGCAGCGTCAGTGGCGGGAACGCTTTTGACAACCGAAGTGCTTGTGGTTGAAACCGACGACGGCAACGAAAACAAAAACACAAACATGGATTACTAACAAAATGTTTAATCTCTCCCTGTGATGGCAATAACAACGCAGGGAGATTTTTTATGAAAAAATTAAAGTATTTGTTGTTGCCACTTTTTGTTTTGTCTATAATTTTGGTCGGGTGCGAAACAAACAATCAGTTGCGGGTCGCTTCGATTTCAAACATCACAGCGGTGGGGAGTGAAGATTTTGCAATTAGAATCAATTATCAAGAAGACGAAAGACTTGAAAACAAAGAATTTGACGTGCAATTAAAATGTGACACCAGCGATGTGAAGCTGACGCTATGGAAAGAAAACGAACAAAAGGTTACATCAAACATAACTGTAAAAGAAAGGTGGGTTTCGCTGACAAGTCTAAAAGCCGATTCGGCGGGGCTAAGCGGACAGGAAACCTTTAAAAAACTTAAAGATGCTGTTGATGAAAGTTATATTTTCAACGTATCCAAAACCTGTAAACTGATTTTTAGAGTTGTAGCGGGCGAAGCGACTGAAAACTCGGCAAAAACGGGTCAGATTTTGGCAAATTTTGAACCCGTAAGCGATGATTTTGTGCTTGAGTGCAAACTAAAATAAAAGCGTCATGTAAAAACGCTTTTATTTTTTTGTAAATTGTAGTAAAATCTCTTATAGGAGTTAAAAATGCTTTTAATCAAACATCTTTATCACAAATATACAAGAGAGTTTTATGCACTTTATGATGTAAATATGGAAGTTGCAGACGGTGAGCGCGTGGCTCTTATCGGCGCTGATGACAGCGGCAAAACCAGTCTTTTGCGCATAATTTCAAAACTTGAAAAACCAAGCAAAGGCGAAGTATATCTCAAAGACCGTCCACTTAAAAAGGTGAATTTCCGTTCGGACATTAGTGCGGGCTATGTCCCAGCAACGCCAGTATTTTTAGAAAACAAAACGGTTTATGAAAACCTGAAATTCATCTTGTCAGAGCGCAAAATCAGCCCTATGGAAATTGAAGGCAAAATCAATGAAGCAATCATCGACTTTTCACTTGAAAAAATTAAAGATGAAAAAATCAGCAATTTGACCGTTGAAGAAAAATACATTCTTTCGCTCATTCGTTTGACATTCAGAAAACTCGACTTTTTAATGGTCGACAATATTTTCGAACATCTTTCAGAGTTTTACATTGAAATCATTGAAGAACTTATCAACCGCTTAGTAGGGCCAAACACAACGCTGCTTTTGGCAACTACAGACGAAAAAATTGCAGACAGATTCTGCAAACGTAAAATATATTTTAAATCAGGTTCAATCGTTTCGCCAAACGAGTATGCTGAATAAATTTAGTCGTTAGGAAATTGCTTTTCGCCAACATCTTCTGTTGGCGTTTTTTTATTCGAAAAATTTGCCAGCGCGCTTAAAATCGGATTTCCGCCGTCGCCGCCAAGAGATTTAAACAAATCTTGCATATTTGAATTTCCGCCGCTCATTGTTTTTAATAAAAGAGGCAAAATCAAATTTCCAATTCCGCCCGAAAAGTTGGATTGCAAACCCATTGACTGCTGGCAAGAAGGGTATGACGTTGATTTGCCCACGCAGTCGTTTTGACCTTGAAAAAATTGCGAGCGATTTTGCTCGGGATATGCCTCTTGCGGATAGAGAGGTGGAAAAGATGAATTCATGTTAATTGTATATGCTTTAAATGCCAAAATTGCAACTGAAATGTAGAATTTATTGCGACGCAAACATATAATTCAAAATAGGTCGGAGGCAATATGAGCAAAAACTTCGCGGATTTTGAATACAAAAGGGCGACTGATGAGACTGCAAGCGCAAACAAAACGGACAAGAAAAAAGTGACAGACGCCGAACAAATGCAGCAAACATACGATCAGCTAAAGAATTTAGATGCCAGCAGTTTGCAAGCAAAACTTGCCGAAGAAGTCGCGCAGCAAAAAGCAAATGGCACGTTCAACTATTCGCTTTTGCAATCAAGTCTTGAAAGCATGAAAGCATTTTTGCCGCCTGAAAACTATGAAAATTTAAAAAGGCTGCTTGAAAGCATAAAATGATAAATTCTAAAATTGACAAATTATTGTTTGGTCAAACGCTAGCCCTTGGCAGCGATAAAAAGATAACCTGTTTAGTCAGTGCGTCGGCATTTAACCAACTTAAAAAGGTGTTAAAAAAACAAAACATCGAAATATTAAATGAATATTTATTCATAAAATCTTTTTTGTTTGTTAATGCAAGAGCCAGCATAAAAAACCTCCCCATTGTGAAACCGATAA
>OHLI01000533.1_pt1 | contig 21407 bp, 18 predicted proteins | sample 1569051 | NCBI WGS metagenome assembly OHLI01 (sample SAMEA3879561, study PRJEB24766) | human gut metagenome | biome: human-associated habitat; feature: feces | place: USA | collected 1985/1987
ACAGGCTGGCGTTCTAACCAACTGAACTACCGAGCCAAAACTTATCTTTTGCAATGTCAAAATCATATTAAAATCATGACTTTGCGAGATTTATTTTACACTATAAAAAAAGTCTTGTCAACAAATTTTAAACATTTTTTTGTTTTTTTCTTAAAAGCAAATAATGCTTGCGCTCCCCTTCATTTGATGGGTCTACAAAATCTATAGTCCACACTTTTTCAATGCCAAACTCATCACCTAAAATTTGCTCGAATTCTTGTGGCAAAAAGCGCTTTTTGTAAATTCGCAAATCTGGTGCTAATGGTTCTGGTTCAAAACCTTCTCCCGTTCCGTTTATAATAGAAAGATAAACCACCCCATCGTCTTTTAACGCATCATAAAATTTGTTCAATGCGATTTTGCATTGATCTAATGTCAAATTTTCAAGCAATCCGTTTGCAAGCACTCCGTCAAACTGATTTTTATATTGCGTATCCAGCACATTTTCAAGTAAAAAATGACACTCAGAAACTATGTTTTGAGCAAGATAAATCATTTTTTCACTGTTGTCAATTCCAAGCACGTTGCAGCCTTTTGATGTCAGATAAAGGCTGTATTGCCCCACACCACATCCGGCGTCAAGCACATATTTGTCACCGCCAAGGGCAAGTATAAATTCGTTTACAAACATTTGGTCTGGAATCATTACACCGCTGTTTTGAGCAAAAAGCGGAGCGATTTTGTTGTAAGTTAGGCGATTGCTTTCTATGTTGAAATATCTCATGTATAATCAAATATCCTTTGCAAGTATTTTAATGCATTTTAGATCGAACAATTTCTTCACAAATTTTTGTCACATCATCAAGTGTTTTGTTTGTTGTGTCAATTACAACCGCATCTTCTGCGATTGCTAATTTCCCAAATTCACGAGCCGAATCACGTTGATCACGCATTTTTAAGTCTTTAAGCACTTCTTCATATGTAGGAGCGCCTTTTTTGCCTTCAAACTGCAAATAACGGCGACGCGCACGTTCTTCTGGCGATGCCGTAATAAACAACTTTACGTCTGCATTTGGAAGAACCACCGTTGTGATGTCTCTTCCCTCCATTACGCAGTTGTATTTTGCAGCAAAGCGACGTTGAATTCCAAGCACTTTTTCGCGAACCACTTTGTAAGGTGAAATTTCAGAAGTGAGCAAACTGATTTCTTCGCTGCGCAAAAAATCCGTTTCGTCGATGCCATTAACGATGACATGCTGCATTCCATGCTTAAAAGAAACGATTATTGAAATATCTTTGACCAGTTTAGCGATGTTTTTATCGTTTACTTTTCGCATCCTAAGTCGTTTAAAGCGGCAAGCAATTCCGCGATAAATCGCACCTGTATCCAATCTTTTAAAGCCCAAAACCTTGCTTAGATTTTGTGCAAGAGTGCTTTTCCCACTTGATGTTGTGCCATCAATTGCAACGTTAAACATACTCCACCTCTCGAATTAGATTATCATTTTATTTGCGTTTTTGTCAAACAATACTAATAAAAATCACAGTCATCGCTGTGATTTTTTAAACTTATGTTGTTGTTTCGCTGGAAGAATCTTCTTCAATTGTTACATTGAATTGAGTTTGCAAGCACTGGACTATACCTGTGCTTGTTCCAAAATCCGAATCATAATACATTCCCGCAATAACTGGAGCTCCATCATAGATATATGAACATACAAACACTCCGTCCATATTGTCATTCTTTTTCGTTAGCGTGTTGATTTTTACTTCACTGCCAGTTGATGTGTCTGTAAAAAGACTGAATGAATTGATACATGAAATTTTATAGCCCGTTGTTGAAGGTCTATAAAACTTTTCAAACGATATGCTTTCTCCCGCTGCATTGTTGGCTTTTATAATCGCTGCGCATCCGTCAATCATGCTTGCGTTTGCCGAAAGGTCCCGCCTAAGATTGGCTATAAAAGCACCAAAATATTGCGGTTTGTTTGTCAGTTCTAATTTACCACCAAAGAAGCATTTGTTGATGTAAACCAGCCCTGACGAACTGGTATCCCAATTATAAGGATCGCAGTCTGCTATTATTCCACCGAATCTTGCTACTTCTGAATTAATAAGTTGCACCTCGCTTAAACATTCTAAAATTTGAACATCCTGAAATTTCTCATTAACTCCTGCACTACTTGCTATCCCTCCAAAATCTGCAATGCTGAGATTTTTGCCAACCACAATACTTTTACAGTTAATTATTTGTCCTGTAATACTGTACGCAATTCCACCATAGTTACCAATTTCTACTCCGCTATCAACAATCTCGTCTAAAGCAATGCACCCTTGTATCTTGCCGCTATGTCCTCCTGAGATTCCGCCACCTATGGCACCACCATACGACGTCCCAATCTTTCTTTTGCCCATTGCAACACAGTTTGTAATATTTGTATTTTCTGAAGAGCCACAAATACCACCCACAATAGAAGCGGATAAACTTCCGCGATAATAGCAATTGTCAATATCGGCATAACCAGCCATTCCAGCAATGCCGCCAGCGTAATATGCCCTTGTGTTTCCATTTATAACGTTTACATTTTTGATTGTTGGACGCATTGCTGGGTCTTGCGGCTCTCCAGACCCTATACCCGGTGGAGCAACCACGCCAAATAAACCTGACATTTGAAAAAGAAGATAATCTATTTCAACATTTAAGCCGAGATCATTAATCAAGAATTTTTTCAGTTTTAATCCGTATGCCGTAAGATAATCATTAGTTGCATTGGTTACATCATACGCCTCCTGCGGTTGAGTAAGGTTGTAAATGTTAAAGCCTCCGCCATCGTAATGACCTGAGAAAGACAACATATTGTCTGTGTTTGGAAGCATAAGATAACTACCAATCGGATAAAAGTTTTTGCCAGCAAGATTAATGTCTGCAGTTTGCAGGTAATATTTATCTGAATATCTTGCGTTTTGCGTTAATACTAAATAGCTAAGACCGGCAAGTTGTTGTGCTGATGAAATGAGATAAGGAGATTCCTCCGTTCCCTCGCCTTCAAACTGAGTCGAGTAATATTCTGGTTTTTCAAACCAAAACTCCATTTGGTCTGCAAGCATGTCGTCAAATGTTTTTAAAACTGGATAACCATTGTTTTCGCCGTCTTGAAATTTCCAAACAGATTCGAAATCAAAACTTGTAAGATTGTTTGAATAAAACTGTTTTGTTTTTGCCTGAACATTTAAATCTGCAATGTATGTGCTGTTGTCGACATATGTTAATTCTGCACTTTCAGGAAAGCCTCCGATGCCTCCAATATTGGCACAACTACCGCCATAATATGCGTTTGAAACCTTCGCGGTGCCTGTTGGATCAGAACCAAATAGTGGGCCGAGAAGACAGATTCCAACTTTTTGATAATCGCTTCCACATATGACTTCTCCAACATTAAAGCATTCTTTTATCTCGACTGCTGCCGACTTAACTATTCCCACCGCATTAAAATTTGATTCTATTTTGCCAGTATTATATGAAGATAAAACACCTCCAACAAAATCACCACTTGAATTCGTTGCAAAATATCCGCCACAAATACCGGCTGCAGCAAAATAATCTCCCTCTAGGGGAACAAGATGAGAATTAAGAACAATATTTCCTGTGTTGTAACAATTTTTTATTTGTGGACCAGCCACAGCGGTGCCCACTATTCCTGCCGCAATTTTGCCTTCGGAATAAATATTCCCATAATTTACACATCGGTCAAGGTTTCCCCTGGAAAAACTACTTCCATAAAGAATCCCCGCAGCGCCATAGCTGCTATCGCCAACTTTTTGATGATATATCAATTGGATGTCACCATAATTAGAACATCGGGATATTGTCAAATTTTCGCATAACCCTGTATGGGTGAGTATCCCCGCTACTTCAGAATAACCTTTTATAGTGGCATAATTGTTGCAATTAACAATACTACCATAGGCACAAATAGCGATTCCAGCAGCTCTATCATAGCCTACTATTTCTGAATCTCTGATGTTTACGTTTTCAATTTTACCGCTATGTTTTCTGTTGCTATTCATGTTTCCCACGCAACCAAAAAGAGCGCAATTATCAGTGATAGAACCAGAATAATTTTCTAAATCAAGCGATGAAGGGTCAAACATCGAACGAATGCCAGACACTGAGAAACCATCACCATCATAATTGGCAACAAAATTTGAATAATTATTGTTAGAATTATCGATAGCATCACTTGCCCCTATTGGATACCAATAGTGAGCGGAAAGATTGATGTCGGCTGTTTGTTTGAAATATTTGCCTGAATAATTGTTGTAGCCTGTGCCATCAGAAAAGATTTTTGACAAATAAGCGAGTTCGGCTGCATTTGAAATTAAATATGGATCACCTTGAGACCCACTGCCACCAGCAAAAGACGTTGAATAGTAGTCAGGGTTTGAAATCCAAGAATCAACAACCGCAATTGATTGATTTTCTGTTTCAGAAACTGTTTCTTTTTTTTGTGCGAGACTAAAAAGTGCCCCCGCCCCAATGGCAAGGCAAAACAAACATAAAATTAGCGTATTTAAAATATTTTTTCTAATTTTTCTCCCAAAACACCTATACATATAGATTCAAATGTATATCCTAATTTACTATCAAACGGATCATTAAAAGCTTCCACCAAAGAACAATGTAAAGTTCCTTCTTCAAGATTCTTAAGAGAATATCCATCTTTATCAAAAGACCTGTATTTATATAATTTTCCTCCATTAGTGTCCTTTAATAAAAGTTGTTTTAACTCCAATTTTGACTCTAAAGTATCTTCTTTCTGACATGCAATCTTTTCAATTAATTGTCTTTTTTCTTCAAATATATCCATGTAATCCTTTCTCTTAGATATGAAAATCCTCATTATCTATCTCAAATGTACTTTAAACTAATTATAAAGAATTATAATCGACTATTCCAGAACTATTTTTACATTAATCCACCTTCTCTATAAACTTCTTCATATCATTTATAACCTTATGTTTAAGAAGCACATCAACATCATAATCCTATCCTCCATACTAATAGTATATACCTGCTATAACATATGTTTTGTCGTATTTTGTCGAAAGTAATAAAAATATCTCACCTATTACAATTTATTTAATTTGCTCCACAACCATGTATTTTTCTCCTCTTGACTATCTCATACATATTTTATAATATACTAATTAAGAAATGGGTTTTTGACTGAGTAAAGTCTCACAACTGGAAAAGGATGCTCGTTTCTTTTTATTTTCATCAATTCTACAACATATAAAAAACAGCACCCCAACAGTACCCATCTACTGCCGAAGTGCTATCCATTCCATCAATTATTCCATTAAAATCTACCCAAATATACTCATCAGATTGGCCACAACCAGGCCGCCGCCGGTTCCGATGACATAGCCAAGCAGTGCCATCATAATGCCAACTGGTACGAGGGCATTTGAGTATGCGCCGGCGAGGACCGGTGCTGTTGCTGTTCCGCCTATGTTGGCGAGTGAAGCAACGCAGCATGTGAAGATGTCGAGTTTCAATATCTTCGCAAGTGCAATCATGATTGCCACATGAATAAGGAGGATTACGAATCCTGCGAGAAGCCATATTGGGGCATTACCGACTGCTCCGAGGTCTGCTCTTGAGGCGATTAAAGCAATGACTATATAAAGCATTACATTTGAAATCTCCTCAGTTCCCTTAATCTTGCCAAATGGTGTCATGGCGAATACGATACCAAGCACTGATACGATAAGCACTGTCCATGTTGTGCTGTCAAAGAATGATAAATGTGCATTAATCATGCTGCCAAGCTCCATTGAAACTGCAGATACTAGGAGTCCTGAACCGAGCAGAAGAATGATGTTCTGCCATACAAGCGGCTTTGTGTTGGCTTTTGCTTCCTCTTCGAGTGCAGCGCCAACGCCGTCGATTATGCTTGTGTCTGCCTTTGTCCATTTGTTGAACTTCTCGTGATTTCCGATTGCCCACAGAAGGAACATTACATAAAGAGTCGCGCAGATTGAATCCATAACAAGGGCGTAAGCCATTGTTGCTTCGTCAACATCAAGTGCTGCCTGGATTGCGAGCATATTGCCGCCGCCGCCCATCCAGCTTCCGCACAGTGCACCGAGCGCTTTCCATGAACCTGCGCCTAAGAGCTGGTGGAATATCGCATATGAAACGAAGAATCCAAGTCCGATTGACAATGTTGCTGCGAAGAAACCGATAAGCATTTTAGGTCCAAGCTTGATGATTTTCTTCAAATCACATCGAAGCAGCATTATGAAAAGCATCGCATATAATATCGGGTTCTTGACTGATTTGTACACAGCGCTTGTTGCACTAAGGTCCCACACTTTCATTGTGCAAAGCAGCATAAGCCCCAGGTATATAAGTACAATCGGCGGTGCAAAATTAAAGAACACCTGTGCCTTTTTCCCTTTAAAAATCTTAGGCAGATTTACTAATACTGCGGCTGCAAATATAAGTGCCGCAAGGTATAAAAATCCATCTTTTATCATGTATAAATTCTCCTTATGGTTAATCTATAACATATTCTGCCCATTTTTCTGTAGTATATAACTAAATTTGCGGAAGTAAATGTGATGCAATCTGTCGTCACACACTTACTCCCGCAAATTTAGTTATAAACTTTTAAGTATCTCCATCAGATATTCCCAAGTCCGCTCCACTGAAGCCGCGTCCATACACTCATCAGGCGTATGCACACTTTCAAGTGTCGGTCCAAATGATATCATATCTACTCCCGGCATTTTCCCGGCAAGTATGCCACATTCGAGTCCGGCGTGGATTGAGGTCACTTCCGGTTCGTGACCGTACACATTTGTAAAGCTATCAACGCATATCTTTCTTAACTGCGAATCACTCTTGTATTCCCACGCAGGATAGTCCGACATTGTGACTACTTTTCCTGACAAATGTTTTGCAAATGTAGTGACTCTCTCAAGCAATAATTTCTTACCAGCCGCTGTATTGCTTCTTATAAGATATTTGTACACAAGCTTGTCATCTTCAAGATACGCTGTGCCCAGATTAAGTGAAGTCTGCACCATGCCGTTGATTTCCTGACTCATTCTGTACACACCATCAGGACTTAACCAGAGGGCATATATTACATTTGCAGTGCTATGAGAATTGAGAACTTTGTCTGCTGCAGCGTCTGTCTTTTCAACCTCAATCTTAGCATATGGCTCTGTCGCTCTGATTTCCTGCATCCACACAGCCTCACTCTCTTTGATGCTTTGTTCAAATGTTGTGGCATCGCAGCTTCTGACACTTACAACTGCCTTTGCTTCTTTTGGAATTGCATTTTCCTTGCCGCCACCTGAAAGCGACACAAGACGGAAATCTGCTGCCCCGCTGGCATGTGAAAGTAATGAAGCAAGCAATCTTATAGCATTAGTGTGCTGTTTGTGAATCTCAACGCCGGAATGACCGCCGGCAAGCCCGCTTATCTTAACTTCGAAGCATACCGAACCATTCTGCACATCAATTGCACCATCTGCCACCCAGTCCGCAGCATCCTCATACGCAACCGGAATATCGCACTCAGCCCTTACACCACCAGCACAGCTTACATACAATATTCCTTCACTTTCAGAATCAATATTGATAAGCCTCTTTGCTGTAAGGTCAGAAGTGTCGAGGTCTCTTGCGCCAAGCATTCCAATCTCCTCATCACTCGTAAGCACAGCCTGTATCGGAGGGTGTGCAATTGTATCCGATGCAAGCACTGCCAGTATAAATGCAACAGCAATTCCATCATCAGCGCCAAGCGTCGTGCCGTCTGCCCATACCATCTTACCATCGGTGCAGGCCTTAATGCTCTGTACACTCATGTCAATATCGCAGTCTGGCTCTTTCTCACACACCATATCAAGATGTCCCTGCAAAATCACAGGCTCACAGTCCTCATATCCAGAAGAACCAGCCTTAAATATAACAATATTATCAGACGTATCCTTCCTTGCCTTAAGCCCATGCAACTTAGCAAACTCCAGACAATAATCCGCAATCATCCCGGTATTCCCAGAACCATGCGGAATCGCACAAATCTCCTGAAAATAAGAGAAAACCTCTGATGGTGATAACTCATTTATATCCATAAAAAGCCTCCTAAACCTACTTTTTCATCAATTTTCACAATCTGATAGGTCTTTTTTCTTCTAAATAAACCTACTAATTCATCACATTTAGCAACATTAGTAGGCTTTTCCCTACTTATGCGCTGATTTCATGTGCTATTTGACACTATCCCAAATGAACAAAGTCACATAACATACACTAATCCCAGCACCTGAAGTGCAACGACCAGGTGCGTCCGTCTGCCACACCTGCCCCGAACACACTCGTAAATAAAATCATATTTCCAATCCGGCATATATAGCCGCTGCGGCTGGGGCAGTGCAGGGTGTACGCCTGAGTCTGGCAAGCTGTGCAGAAGTTAATGCCGCCATCTGCAAAAGTTCAGGGTGCGAAAGCTCGTTCAAGCGAAGCGCGTTTGCTTTCGCACTCTGTAAAAAACTCTGCAGATGGCGGCATTTACTACTGCTAAGCGAAGACAGTCCGAAGGTGTACACCCTGCTCTGCCCCAGCCGCAGACCGGTCTACACATGCCTTATCGAAAAATGATTCTATTTCACATGCAATATCTCATGAGCCCTATGTGACAACGGTTTCTCAAAATACTCCTCATAGCACTGCTTAACCGATGGATTCTCATGTGAGAATCTAAGATTATCGCGCTTATCAAGCCCGTACAGCACATGACGGCGCTCCTCAACCATCACAGCGTCTTCCTTGTAAGGCTGTCCGCCACCGTTGATACAGCCGCCCGGACAGGACATGATTTCAACGAAATCATAGTGAACCTCGCCCTTCTTAATAGCATTCATAAGGTGTCTTGTGTTGCCAAGTCCGCTGGCAACAGCCACATTTACAGTTGTCCCATTAAGGTCAAATGAAGCTTCCTTCCAGCCCTCAAGACCTCTCACTGACTGGAACGCATCCGCATCAGGATTATTTCCTGTCACAAGATAGTAAGCACTTCTGAGTGCCGCCTCCATAACACCGCCTGTTGCACCGAATATGACACCAGCACCTGTTCCTTCACCTAAAGGATTATCAAACTCGTCCTCATCAAGTTCTTCCGGCTTTATGAAAAATGCTTTGAACATTCTTTCAACTTCTCTTGTTGTAAGAACTGCGTCAACATCTTTGCCTCCGTCCCATGTACACTCGTCCTTTTTTGCAAGACAAGGCATGATTGATACACAGAATATCTTATCCGGGTCAACCCCAAGCTTTTCTGCATAATACGACTTTGTTATTGCACCAAACATCTGCTGTGGTGACTTTGCTGTTGAAAGTCTGCCTGCCATCTCAGGGAACTCGCTCTTTACGAATTTCACCCATCCTGGACAGCATGATGTGAACATTGGAAGTCCTGACTCCTTGATTTCTGGAAGCCTTTCAAGAAACTCGCTTCCCTCCTCCATAATTGTCATGTCTGCTGCAAATGTTGTGTCAAATATATAATCAAATCCTATTCTTCTAAGTCCTGCAACAAGTCTTTGTGCTGTCGCATATTCCTTAGACATACCAAAATCTTCGCCCCATGCTGTTCTTACTGCTGGTGCAATCTGTACTACTGTAATGATATCCTCATTTTCAATTGCATCAAGCACGATTCCGACATCGTCTCTTTCTGTAAGTGCACCTACAGGGCAGTTGCTTACACACTGACCACAAAGTGTACATGCAGTCTCCGCAATGTTCTTGTTTGCACGCACATTTACAGTTGTACGCGAACCTGTATTTACAACATCCCATATGTGCATTCCCTGAATATTATCACACACCTGCACACAACGCATACATTTGATACATTTCTGTGCATCTCTGATAAGTGGAAATGTTTTATCCCAATTATCTTTTTCTAAGATTGAATCATATGGCATCTCTGATATATTAAGTTCATTTGCAATTGACTGTAACGCACAGTTACCACTTCTTATACATGTACCACATTTGTAATCATGCTGTGAAAGTATGAGCTTGACATTAGTCTTTCTGGTTGTACGCACTTTTCTTGAATTAGTGTAGACAACCATGCCTTCTTCTACGAAGTTATTACATGCTGTAACACATCTGTCAGTACCTTCTACTTCAACAACACATACACGACATGCACCAATTGCGTTGACTTCTTTGAGATAGCAGAGTGTAGGTATTGTCTCTCCTATTGTTTTGGCAGCTTCAAGAATGGTAGTTCCTTCTTTTACTGATACAGCTTTACCGTTAATTGTTAAATTTACCATTGTTTCTCTCTGCCTCCTCTGAATGAACCAAATCCAAAATGATCACATCTTAAGCAGCGTCCAGATTCCTGACATGCTTCCTCGCATGAAAATCCATATTCAATAGGTTCAAAGTCTTTCTTTCTGTCTGCGGCATCACGCAGTGCAACCTCAACTCGTCCGCAAGGTACCTTGTCCTCATATCCGGCATAAGGTATCTCTACATCTGAAGTTATCTCGTGATGGTAGCCAAGATATTCATCAATATTGGCTGCCGCAACCTTTCCGGCTGCTATAGCCCTGATTACTGTTGCAGGTCCTGTTACGCAGTCTCCTCCTGCAAATATTCCTTTACGTTCTTTAATCTCACTTGTATCAAGTGCCTCAATTGTTCCTCTCTTGACTGTAACGCCATGCTCCTCAAAATATCTTGTTTCGATACCCTGTCCGATGGCAACTACAATAAGGTCGCAAGGAATAAGAACCTCGTCCTTAGCTGCAGTCTTAGGTGATGGTCTGCCACCTTTTATCCTGCTTATCATCTGTGGCTGAACCCATAAACCAACTGCTGCGTCATTTTCATCTTTCTCTATTCTAACTGGTGACATAAGTTCAAGAACATCGCAACCCTCTGCCTCTGCACCTTCAACCTCTTCCGGAAGTGCCGTCATGTCGGCTTTTCTTCTTCTATATACAATGCTTACTTTCTCAGCACCTAATCTTACAGAAGAACGGGCAACATCCATTGCTACATTTCCACCGCCAATAACAACCACTCGCTTGCCGGTATAGTCAGGCATTTCATCATCACCAATTGCACGAAGCATTTCTACTGCTGATGTTACGCCTGTTGTAGCATCCTCACCATCAATTCCAATCTTCTTGTCTGCATGTGCTCCGATAGAAATGTATACTGCATTATATTCTTTATTAATATCCTCAAGCGTAATGTCTGTTCCTACGCTTATATTTTTCTTAACTTCTATTCCTGTAGACAATATAGCGTTAATCTCCGCATCCAGCTTTTTTCTTGGAAGTCTGTAGTTAGGAATTCCATATCTTAACATTCCACCAAGCTGCTTTCTCTGCTCAAATATAGTAACCTTATGTCCCATAAGAGCCAGATAATATGCGGCACTGAGTCCTCCCGGACCACCACCGATTATTGCAACCTTCTTACCTGTTGGCTCATTACATGCCGGAACCGGAACATCACCGGCATTATCAACTGCCATTTTCTTAAGTCCCCTGATGTTGACTGGCGCGTCAATAAGTGTTCTCTTACATCTGTTTTCACATGGATGCTCACAAATGTATGCGCATGTTGTAGGCATTGGATTATCTCTTCTTATAAGACGAACTGCGTCTGCATATCTGCCTTCATGCACAAGTGCTATGTATCCCGGTATATCTACTCCTGCCGGACATGACTTCACACATGCAACCGGCTGGTTACTGTTACATGAACAAAATCCTCTCTCAATATGTGACCTGAAATCATCCTCGCAGCCATCAATACATTTTAGTACAAGCTTTGCTGCCTCATATCCGATTGCACAGTCAGCGGAATAATAGATTCCCTCTGCTGTAAGCCTGATAACATCAAGAGTTTCCTCTGTTGCGTTACCATCAAGCACATCATCAAAAAGTCTCGCAAGCTGTCTAAGTCCCACACGGCATGGGACACATTTGCCACATGACTGTGCAAGACACATTTTTATAAATGACCTCGTAAGGTCAATAGTACACAATCCCGGTGGACTTGCTACTATTCTTCTCTCTAAATCCTGATATAAAGACTCCATTGTAACCTGAGCCTTATCCTTAGTAATAATCGTTAATCTGCTCAATTCCCGCTCCATTTCTGCATATTGCGTATGTCGTATTGCTGCTTGCCAGTATACCGCTAGGCAGTTCCATGAAACATTTTACACAATAAATGTTAATTTGAAAAGGAAGGTTATTTTTTTCACACAATAACCTTCCCTTCATCCATTACTTATGGTCGCACTTCATGCACTGGCTCGATTCTTTGTCAGTTTCTTTCTTATAAAATGCACATGACCAGTCGCATATACTTTGCAATATCGGCATTACAGATAAGCCCTTTTCCGTAAGTGAATATTCAACTCTTGGCGGAATCTCATCATATGATTTCCTTGATACAATATCATCCGCAATCAGTGCTTTTAATGTTGTTGAAAGAACTGCATCTGTAATATTCACCAGTTCTGTCCTTAACTCACTATATCTTAATGTCTTCTTATCCGCCAGAACACATATAACTCTTGATTTCCATTTGCCTCCAAAGACTTCCAGGCCGTATTCCAATGGACATCTGATATCTGATTCTAATTTCTTATGGTACATACATCTCTCCTTTGTTTTTTGGCATTTCTTTATAATATCATTATAACAATTATTTTAAAAGCTGCTCTATTGGAACACCACGGGTACGCACTCCTTCACCGACACCGCGATTAGAAGCATATTGTCAAGTGTGTATGTCAGATTTTTATATATTCATCGTCATATATGGGGGAATGCATATAATTCCATCTTTTACAATTAAATTTCTTGGATGAATAATATAACTTTCCCCTATGCGCTCCTTGTATTTTTCTCTGAAATTATTTAATGAGGTCGTTTTGTATTGCTTTCCTGACTTCACTTCAATCGGAAACATCTTATATTTTAATCTGCTACTATTTGAAATGATAAAATCAATTTTCATATCATTTCGGTGCTTATTTTCATTATAGTGTGTATAAAAATATAACTTATGTCCATTCGCCACCAGCATCTGAGCTATTGCATTTTCATAAAGCATTCCTTCATTAATCTGTAATTTGCCTGCCAATATCTGTTTATACACTTCATCTTCAAGTAATTCATTCTCATCAAAAGCATGGCTTACCAAAAGTCCGGTATCACCCATATAACACTTTACATAGCTTCTTGTCGCATTCAATGATAAGCCAACATTCGGATCATTACACAAAAAGCACTCATTGGATATCATAGAATCCGACAGCCAGAAAAAAGTTTCTTCATACTGGTCTGCATAACTACCATCTTGTAGCTTTTTGAATACAACTCTTTTTTCATGCTGTGAAAGAAATCCCGGAATCTGGTCATAGATTGCAAGAACTTTGCTTCTATATCTCATATCTATCTTCATAATATCTTCCCGATACAATTTAAGAATGTCCCTTTTTTCTTTATCCGCTTCTGTAAAATCTTTTTTATTTTCAATAAATGCCACTACAGGCATAGGCATCCCACCAACAAGCATATACTGATGAAACAAAAGCATTGCATGATTATGCATACTTCTTTCCAAAGGTTCCCTTTTTTCAAAGCATTTTTTTATATATTCAACCAGCAAATCCTCTTCTAATGCTATTGCGAATTCTTCGAAATCCAATGGATACATATTGATATGTCTTTCTTCTGACGGTATGACGATGTTCTTTACATTTTCTCTGATAGATATCAATGAACCAGTTTCGATATAATCATATCTTCCATCTGCAACCAAATATTTTATCGCAGCTCTTGCCTGTGGAAACATCTGTACCTCATCAAAAATAATAAGAGAGTTTCTCTCTGTCAGTTTTGTTCCAAAATGTGTCTGTAACAGCATAAAAAATGTATCCAGATCATTCAGATATCGCTCAAAATACATTTCGACTTCCTTATCTTTTTTAGCAAAGTCAATCAGAAGATAACTTTCGTATTCGTTTTTTCCAAATTCTTCGCAGATGGTAGACTTTCCAATACGTCTGGCACCTTCTATCAGTAAAGCTTTTTTCCCCTGACATTCATTTTTCCATTCCAGTAGTTTTTTATATATTTTTCTTTTTAATATCATGGTTCCTCCAGATTATGCGCATATATGTTAGTTCTAATTTTTATGATTATACGCACATTGTAAACAGGTTTTGAATTTATTTGCAGGGAGGCTTTTATATGTCAATGAATATTAACAGTTTGATTCGGACGGAGATTTACTGAATGCAAATGGTGTTACAGGTATGGATGTTACTGTAATCGTTTAAGTGGTACATGGACTTTAGAACAATATGAAGGACAGTACAGAGCTGCTATGTACGCAGCCGTAAAATCAGCCAATCCAAATTGGAAGCCCGGACAAGCATTTGATACAGGAATTCTTGATAATGTCACAAGAGAATCCGTAGAAGCTACACTTGTCCAAAATGGTAACAGACTCGTTCGTAATTCTATTGATGTATCGGTATAAAAGGGAGAAACGTATAGACTTCAAAAAGGCGGCAAATCATCTCAACATATTGTTGATGATTTGCCACCTCGACTTTTAACACTGATACCGTATCCACACCGCATCACTGTCAAATTTTTTTAGAAAGATAGGAAAGTTCATCCGCTGCAGTTTTTCGGGTTATCCCTGTCTTTACATCTTCTGTTTGCTCCACAACCTGCTTTTCTGTGGTTTCCTTAGCATTATTTTTCCGTATATTACCGGTATAAGCATTTGTGTAAATATTAGAGTAATTGTTTACACCTGTAACTGCCATACTAACATCTCCTTTCGTATTACAAAGCTTTCATTACCTTTTATTAGCATAATAATCCCAAATACCATTAAGCATTTTCCGATCACCATCTGATACATTCAGATTTAGCCTTAAATCTTTCCAATCACCCGAATACTGCTGCGATAATTTCTGGTTATCCGACTGGATGGCGGATAAAAATGCCTGATATGCCGAATTTTGGATAACCCCCTTTTCTTTAGATTTTGCAGTATTCTCCTGGTTCTCACCTATGTTCTGTTCATTTGCTGTCTGTTCACTTTCTTTATGGTAAACTACCGATGGTGTAAAATCCTGTAATTCTGACCAGATTTCTGTGGAAGTTGCCATAAAATTACTGTGGTTTTCATATGCCTGATTCAGCATATCCAGTTCTTTTTCTTTGGTCAATTCCTCAATTTTGCCCGATTCTGTCACATAATACTCCAGCTCATAATCTTGTTCCGCATATTTTTCTTCAATGCTGTTTTTCATTTTGTTATATGCTGTCGCCATTCTGTTTACATGATGTTCAAAGGAATCGGACTTTACACTCTCTGTATCTTCTTTGACAAATATATCCGTCACTTCCCTCTCAAAACGGTTCTGATAATCCATAGAGCTGACAGAAGATAAATACCTAAATCTCTCCTGCCCCGTTTTAGAAATAGATACTGTATCTGTATACTGTGTCATTTTCTTTTCTAAATCTGCTGGAAAATTTTGCTTCGTATTTTTCCTGCTGTTATGTTCGATTGCAGAATATGTAATATTTGTATTATTGTAAATCTTCATAGCTGTTTCCTTCCCAGATAAATACCATTAGACTCTAATATCAATCGGCACATACCTTTTAATTGTCTCTGTTTGTACCATTTCTGCTGCCTCTAAACTATCTGTAGCAAGCTGCTCCTGCAAAACCTCGTCTGGAAGTTCTTCCATATTCTCCACAGTTTTTTCCGTCATCTGCTCTGTCATTTCTTCGGTTGTCTCCGAAAGTTCGTCCATGATTTCAGACATCATGCCCTTGTTTTCCTCTGTTCCAAGAGCTTCATCCACCATTTCTTCCTTTCGTTCTTCTTCTGTTTTAGGCTTATTCCTCTCAGCAGCTTCCGCAATCTTTTCGCCATGTTCTTCTGCCTCGTCCATGACATGAAACATCTGCGAATTATTATACTCCTGATTTGCTGCCGCAATTTCATTCTCATAATTATGAAACATTTCCAGCTTTTCAGAGATTTCTTCCAAACTGTCAGCCTTTCGGTTTTTCAAATTTTCTTTTTGTGCTTCAAAAAAAGCCACCTTATTATCCCGTTCCTGCTGTCGCTGCAATTTTTCCTGTGTACTTTTCAACATATTAGAACTATTAAATCTATTTATCAATAAACCTCCACCGGATAAATTGACTGTAAAACTCATCTGGTTCCTCCTTCCCGACAAATTAATACAAAAGATTTTTCTTCTTGTCATTTAGGCTTAACATACTATACTTCCTTATCTATCTTACTTGACGTTAGAGAGGAATCTTTTTTAGAATATGTACCATTGTTTGTATAAGTCGCACTTGCGCGATTCGCAGCATTTGATATACCAGCTGCTTTCTGGGCTGTTTTGCCTGCAAAGGAATTGTAACCTGTAAAAACCGTTTTCAATGAACTGATATCTGCTTTCTTCAATTCATCTTCATCCAGCTCCAACTTATTCCCCTTTCCTATGGTAATACCTATTTTAGAAAGTAAATGACTGGTTTTGTCTGTCATGCCTGTCATCCATGAAGCATTTCTAAGAACATCTTTTGTATTGGATTCTCCTGCCTCCTTAACAACGTCATTATAATCATCAATAAAAGATTTCACTTTTTTGGTAATTGCATCCCAGTCATAATCCTCTACCTCTGTTTCTTCCCCGGTCTTTTCATCCTTCTTTTTTATTTTCTTTTTTTCCCAGAGTGACGCATCGTTTAGTGCATCTGCTGATTTTTTCAGGGAATCCGCACTTGTTTTCATCAGTGTAAGCTTCTGTGAAGTATCGCCTTTACCCGATAATTTTTCTGCATCCTGCTTTGCATAATATGCTTTCATAAGTTTTCCATAGCTTCCGTTTTTAATCGCAGCATAATCAGAAAGCATATTGGTGTTTCCTACGGATGAACTGTCAGAAGTTCCTCCAAATAATGCGGAATAATCTACATTGCTGTTATATTTACTTGTGTAATCACTAAAACTCTTAATCTCTGACATAATACCATTCTCCTTTACCAACTATAAACGAATATCAATCGGTGTATACACTGCCTGCTGTGTTGCATTCTGTGCATTTTCCAGAGTCGGTGTTTCTACTGTCACCTGTGTTTCCCCTTTGATATCCGTATTCTTTACGTTGTCTGTCTCCTCTGCCGCAGCCCCCGCAGATTCCTGTGTTTTCTCGGATTTATCAGTATTGTTCTTTGTTGCAGTGTCTTCTGTATTGCTGTTCTCCGCTTTTGCAGCTTCTTCTACTGATTTATTTGCATCTGCAAGTGTAGACATCTGTGCTGCTGTCGCAGACTGTGCCTTTGCCTGCAGCTCTGCCAGTTCTTCTTCCTTCTTCTCAGTATTTCCTTTTCCGGCATCCTGTTTGATTTCAGATTCAAGCACACTGGCACGTCCCTGTATCTGTGTTGCCATACTTCCCTGCACCTTTGCCTGTTTCATGGAAGAATCTGCGGAGATCATCGCCTGCATACTTGCCTGTGACAATCCGGTGTCTTTCTTTTTAGAAGTGTTACTTGTTCCAGCCACCATATCATCCATAGATGACGAATTTTTACTCTGCTGTTCCTTTCTCTGCTCGATCTGGTGCTGTCTTAACTGCTGATTGAGATTGTTAATCTCCTGCTGTATCTCCTGACGCTTTTTCATCTTATCCTCTAATGACATTTCTTCATTCGATGATAAATCCTGTAGCTTCTGCTGTGCATTTGCAATCTGATTCTGAATATTTTTACTTACAGAATCATTCCCCTGTGTCATTCCCATTGTTCCTGTCTGCGTATTTGTCCCACTAAATCCATTGATCCTCATTTTAATCCTCCTTGTTTTGCGAGGCAAAATCCGAACCCTTTGGTGAGGAGAGGATTTGGCCTCCTTGAGCTTAAATTCTGAAATCCGTTTCCTTAAAAATCTGTACAACATGATTTCTCTTTACTGATTCTTTCGGCATATCTTTCTTTACAATAAACAGCGATGTTGTGAACCGCCCTTTTTTTGTTGTGAAGCAAATAAAAAACACTAAATATTCTGATGTTTCACAGATTACTTAGTGCTTTTTGTCCTTATTCTACCTGTAACATAATACTTAGAACCACTTCCTGATTCTCCTGCTCTAAAGATATATCTCCCATATACATCCTTGCAACCCTCCGGATATTATGCAGTCCAATTCCATGCTCCTTCCCGGATTTCGTTGTTTCCGGCAGATCACTGTCCTTATAATTTAACTCTCCCTCATATCTGTTCTTTATGGTTATCATAAAAATACTGTTTTTCCGAAAAGAAGAGAGACTGATATAAGGATTTTCTCCACTTACATTTTCCATGCAATTATTCAGTGCATTGTTTAAGATCACGCTTAAATCAAATGCATTTAATTTCGTATCCCCCGGATAATGAAAATCTGATATAAAACGAATCTGCTTTTCCTTTGCTTCTCTTAACTTTTCCATCAGAATCACATCAATGACAGGACTCCCCGTTTTTATCTCAGGAGATATTTCATTCCACTCCTTTTTCAAATGCTCCATATATTCTGCTGCATCATCCATATGATTCTCTGCCACAAGATGTTCCAGCATCTGTATATGATTCCCCATGTCATGACGCAGGCTGCGGATATCCTGATACAGCTTTTCCACTTCCCCGATATGCTTTTTCATGTCACTGACCTGATTTAATACCAGCTCCTGCCCTGTCTGTTCTTCCTGTGCCACCTTCCAGTTTTGAAACATCGTAGTCATAACAAGAATTGCTATGATAGAGATAAAATAATGCACGAAGCTTAAAGCTCCATAAAATCCATAGGTATCTGTCAGGCTCTTTCCTGTATCTTTTTCATAAATATTCAGATAATATTGTAGAATGCCATACCCTGTAACTCCCACGAGAGAAGGTATGATAAGCATTACCAGCTCTTTGACGCTCATTTCATCATTTTTGTATACATATGCTTTATTGATCAGACCGATTGCAACTGCAAGGAAAACGATACAAAGCACAATATCCAGAATTCTCGTTCCAGCATAAAGTACATATTGCAGCCATTGTCTTCCTGCAATCGTATTTCCAAAAACCAGAGCTTTTGTGATAAAATCATCCATTCTGCCTGCCATTGCAACCGCAAGCCAACGGATAGAAAAAAATGTCACTGCAAGAAATATTTTCTGATAAATGTTTCTTCTGTCCTGTACATACATCACAAGAAATGCAGCCACAACTCCCAGCATATATGCAGAAAAATTGCCAATCTGCTGCGGTATCAGATACAGCACAGACATAATTCCAATATAAACAATACTGACCAGAGCAGCTTCCCTTTTCTTTTTCATATATGGATATACAAAAACACCAAAACAGATTCCTGTAATAATCAAAATTGCAATAACAGAAAACTTCGATGTGATCATCCAACATCTTTCCACTAAACTCATCTGACTTCATTTCCTTTCCTCTGGTTATACTTCAGATATTGCTTCACAAACTCCGGATAATTCTTTTTTGCAATCAATGCAGTTCCATTTTTCATAGTTACACAAGTTGCATCATATTTTTCTACATATTTAAAATGTACAAGATAGGCTCTGTGTGTTCGGAAAAAATCTGTTCCTGCCATATCACTTAATTCCTGTAATTTACCATAGTATTCAATATCCGTACTTCGTGTATGGATAATAACTTTCCGGTTATACACCTCGGCATACACAATATCACGCAGAAAAATTTTTATATGACTTCCGGCTGTCTGTACCATGATATATTTTTTGTCTTTTTCAAGTCTGGAACTCCTTTTTATGTTATGAACTGCCTTTGTCACAACCTCTTTAAATTTCTCATCGGAAAATGGCTTAACCAGATAATGAAATGCTCCGACATCAAATGCCTGAAAAACATACTCCTCTGCTGCTGTCACAAAAATGAGTATCATATCCTCATTGTCCTGACGAAGCACCTTTGCCGTTTCCATCCCATCCATTCCCGGCATCTGAATATCCAAAAAAAGAATATCCGGCTTACTGCCACTTGCAATCAGTTCATCACCCGATAAATATTTATCTATAACCGCATCTGGCAATAACTTTTTTATCTTTTTCTCCAGTATCTGAACCATAGATACTTCATCATCGCAGATAGCAATTCGCATATTGTCACTTCCTTGCTTACATATATTTATAGCTATTATATCGGATAAGTTCTTGCAATATCTATCTGGAATGTTGTGAATTGACCTTTTTTTGTTGTGAAAAGGGGCTGTGGCGAATGAATGATCATCATGACCAGATAATCCAGACCCATTTTTTCCAAAGTCTCATCAATACTCTTGGCTGCCGACTCATTGGTCTTATGCTCCGCAGCGACCTTCGATACGACAAAAAGCTGCTCTCTCGGCACACCACAGGTTCTGACACCTTCACCGACACCGCGCTCATTACCGTAAGCCTGCGCTGTATCAATATGACGGTAGCCCGTTGCAACAGCAGCCCTTGTTCAATGTATAATTTTTGCTCAAAACACTCATCAGTTCTTACCTAAACCTTTCAATTAATCTTCTTTCCATACTTCCTTAGCCATTGTAATCCTCCATTCCTGCCATATAAGACACTATCCTAATCTGTTATATTCTTCATCAGTTACAGGCTCACACCATTCATTACTTGTATTCTCGCCCGGAATCTCTGCAGCAATATGTGAAAACCAACTGTCCTTCTTAGCTCCATGCCAGTGCTTAACTTCTGCTGGAATATTAATGCAGTCGCCCGGCTTTAATTCTATAGCTTCCTTTCCTTCCTCCTGATAGTAACCACGTCCGGCTACACATACGAGAATTTGTCCTCCACCGCTCTTTGCGTGGTGAATATGCCAGTTATTTCTACATGCTGGTTCAAATGTTACATTGAATATACCTACCTGACTTGTAGAAACTGGTGCAAGAAAACTCTTTCCGCTAAAGTACTGTGCAAAACCATCGTTAGGTGCCCCGATAGGAAATACCATCTGCTTTGCATGTGCTCTCATTTCTTCAGCATCATATGGAAGGTCACCCTCTGCCACTTCCCATACTTCCTTTGCAAGATTAAATACTGCCCACGCCTTTGGCCAGCCTGCATAGAAAGCTGTGTGTGTTATAACTGCTGCTATTTCCTTCTGTGTTACGCCGTGTGCCTTAGCATTCTGAAGATGAAACTTGAGTGAAGAATCTGTAATACCCATAGACATAAGTGCTACTACTGTTATGATACTTCTTGTCTTTACATCAATATCCTGATTATTCCAGTTTTCT
>OHLI01000567.1_pt1 | contig 20534 bp, 23 predicted proteins | sample 1569051 | NCBI WGS metagenome assembly OHLI01 (sample SAMEA3879561, study PRJEB24766) | human gut metagenome | biome: human-associated habitat; feature: feces | place: USA | collected 1985/1987
CACGCCGGAAGCGGAAGTTCCTTGATCGCTTGCTATCGTCAAGGCGGGCTTGATTTCGTCGGCTTTGAGATCGACGAAGATTATTGCCGCGCGGCAAATGAACGGCTGGAACAGGAACAAGCACAAATCCGGCTTTTTGATCTCTTGGAGCAGGAAGAACGGAAAGCGCAAGCAACGCTTTTTACGAAATGAAGGGAGGAAACACAATGCAGGAAAAAAGGACGCTATATCTTGCCGGAAAAATCACGGGCGATCCGTATTATTTCACGAAGTTTTACAACGCGCAAAAGAAGCTGGAGGAAGGCGGCTTCATCGTTGTAAATCCGGCGCTTCTTCCGGCGGAGGGCTTCACGTGGGAAGCCTATATGCGTATGTCCGGCGCTATGCTTGCAGAGTGCGCCGAAGTCTGTTTTCTTCCGGACTGGAAAGAGAGCAAAGGCGCGAAATATGAATTCGGCGAAGCAATGGCGCAGAACAAGCCGTTTTTCTTCTTCGCTGATTGGGAGAGGACGCAGGAAGAAACGGGTAAATACGAATGCACGGAAGAAAAAACCGACAAGATCGCTTTTCAATGCTTCGTATGCGGAAAAATCAACGTCTTTCCGGCAACACACGCAGATGGGAACACTTGCAAATATTGCGGCGGCGGATTAAAGGCGATTGGATACGCAAAGAAAACGGAGGGATCGCGGAATGCAGAAAAATAAAATGCCCGTTCCGACGGAAGCGCAAGAGCAAATGACGCTGTTTTCGTGGGCGGCTATGCAAAGCGGGAAATATCCCGAATTGAATTTGCTTTATCACGTCCCGAACGGCGGGAGCAGACACAAGGCGGAAGCGGGACGGCTTCGGGCGGAGGGCGTGAAAGCGGGCGTTCCCGATCTATGCTTGCCAGTCGCGCGCGGGCAATATCACGGGCTTTACATAGAGCTTAAACGGCAACGCGGCGGCAGGACAAGCGATCATCAATCGGAGTGGCTGGACGCTCTTTCGGCGCAGGGCTACAAAGCCGCGCTTTGCTACGGCTGGGAACAGGCGGCGGGAACAATTATCGAATATCTAACCGGAGGTGGCACACATGACTAAAAAGCAAACAGAGCTTTCCGAAGAGTTGCGGGAAGCCGTATTTGAAGCCGCGCGCGCAGGGGCGGCGGAAGCATACACACAGAACACGGGGTACGTAAATTACTTCAAGGCAATGGAAACATTGCTGTATAACTACAAGAAGCTGGCGGCGCTTGTAGCCGATGAAGAAGCGTATTGCGAAGTTGAGTATCACGCAGGACGAAAGACGTTTTCAACGACACCACAGGCGAAGGGCTTTATTCAGCGCAAGACGGAAGCGGAGATCGTCGAGGAAATGCGAGAGGAAAAACAAAAGCAGTTCAAAGAAACGAAATCCGGCTTTGACAGCTTGACGCGCGCTATTTCTCTTTTCAAGGGGCATAAAGAATTCGTTGTGATCCGGCTTTACTATTTCGGCGAGGACATCAACGGCAATCCGCGAGAGGGCGGAACGGCGACGTGGGAAGAGATCGCGGAAGAGCTTTCCGACGCGGGCATTCTCAAAGAGATAAAGACGGCGCGCCGCTGGCGGAACAAGATCGTCAATGATATGGCGGTATGCGTATTCGGCATTCCGGCGGCGGTATCAGCGGCGACATACCGGAAAGCCGTTGACAAATGACCAAAACGCGACCAAACAATGCACCTTGTCCGCGACGCTTACGCGTGATATAATAATTACGCTGAATTATTGCGAATTGAATAGCGCGGGATAAAGCCTTTTGTGTGAATGCACGGAAGGCTTTTTCTTTTGCTCTTTTGCACAGACTTTTCCACAGAAAGGAGGATAACCGCATGAAGCCGTGGGCGGAAAGGTTCTACAATTCGGACGCTTGGCGTTCATGCCGCGACAGCTTCTTGAAGTCGAAGGGCTACTTGTGCGAACGCTGTTCAACGCCGGACGATCCAGTAACCGCAAAGATCGCACATCACAAAACATACTTGACGAAGCAGAATATCAACGATCCATACATAGCGCTTTCGTGGGATAATCTCGAAGCGCTTTGCCAAGATTGCCACAACAAAGAACACCACCGGAACGACAAGAAAAAACGGTACGCATTCGACGAAGCGGGAAACCTCATATCCCCCCCTATTCGCTCAAAATTTAGGGAGGGTTCGACACCGAGGGCGGGAGATTAAAAATACTCCGCAGGCGCGCGCATAACGGGTGTACGCGTTTAAGGGGGTGTAGGTTGACCGGAAAAGGGGGTGATATTTATGGCGACAAAGAAGGACTTGACGAAAGAAGAAAAGATCAAGCGGGAGTTTTCCCGATTGAAGCGCATTTTCAAAGACTTGGATAAAAACAAGTTGCAGACCGTCGAAAGCCTTATCAAGAACGCGGCGTTCATGGCGGTATCCCTTGAAGAATTGCAAGAGATCATCAACGAAGAGGGCTACACCGTCGAATACAAAAACGGCGCAAATCAGAGCGGGACGAAGCAAAGCGACGCGGTGAAAACACATATCGCCATGACAAAAAATCACGCCGCTATTATCAAACAGCTTTGCGATCTTGTACCGCCGGAGAAGAAAAAGGAAAGCCGTTTACAGGCGTTACGGGACGAATAAAAATGCCCTTTTCAAATTACATTTACGAGTATTACGACGGCATTTCTTCCGAAAATATAACCGTCGGCAAGTGGGTTCGCCTTCTGTATGAATACATCGTGAAGGGGCTTCAAGAAGGGCTTTTCACCTTCAACGCGAAGAAGGCAAACAAGGCAATTCGGTTCATCGAAAACTTTTGCCATCATTGCGAAGGGCGCACAGACCTTTTGAAGCTGGAGTTGTGGCAGAAAGCCGCCGTTTCTGTTATGTTCGGGATCGTCGAAGAGGACGGAACGCGCGTCTTTCGTGAAGTGTTTATTGTGATCGGGCGCAAGAACGGCAAAACGCTCTTTGCGTCCGCCGTCATTGCTTATATGGCGTATCTTGACGGCGAATACGGCGCGAAAATATATTGCCTTGCGCCGAAGCTGGAGCAAGCAAACATCGTTTACGATAACTTCTATCAGATGATTAAAAAAGAACCGGAGCTTTCCGACCTATCGAAGAAGCGCCGTTCCGATATTTACATCGAAGAAAGCAATACCGCGATCAAGCCGCTTGCGTTCAACGCGAAGAAATCCGACGGCTTCAATCCGCATTTAGTCGTGAACGATGAAGTCGCGTCGTGGCGCGGCGACGGCGGCTTGAAGCAGTACGAAGTTATGAAATCCGCGCTTGGTGCGCGCCGCCAGCCGATGATCCTTTCGATCTCAACGGCGGGTTACGAAAACGACGGTATTTTCGATGAGCTTATGAAGCGATCGACCGCGTTTTTGAAGGGCGGAAGCAAGGAACGCCGCCTTCTTCCCCTGCTTTACATGATCGACGACGTAGAGAAATGGAACGACCTTGAAGAGCTTAAAAAAGCAAATCCGAATATGGGCGTTTCCGTTTCGCCGGACTTCTTCAAAGAGGAAATCGCCGTCGCCGAAATGAGTATGTCGAAGCGGGCTGAATTCCTTACGAAGTATTGCAACATCAAGCAGAATTCTTCCGTCGCGTGGCTTGATTACGTCGTCGTTGACGGCGCAGGAATTCACGCGAAGCTGGAGGATTTCAAGGACAGCTACGCCGTGGGCGGCATAGACCTTTCGCAAACAACAGACTTGACCGCCGCTTCCGTCGTGATCGAGCGGGACGGCGTTCTATATGCCTTCGCACAATTCTTTATGCCCGCGAACCGCCTTGAAACGGCGCAAGCGATCGACGGCGTACCGTATGACATCTTCGTAAAGCAAGGGATCGTCAAGCTATCCGGTGAAAACCACGTCGATTATCGCGACGTTTACGAATGGTTTTCTATGCTTCGGGATCAGTACGGAATATATATCTTGAAGATCGGGTACGACCGCTATTCCGCGCAATATCTGATCGACGACTTGAAGAACGCGGGCTGGCAGACGGACGACGTATGGCAGGGTGAAAACCTTGCGCCCGTGATCCGTGAGTTTGAAGGCGTTATCAAGGACGGCAATTTCAAGATTGCCGACAATAACTTGTTGAAAGCGCACTTCCTCAACGTCGCATTGAAGCACAACATGGAAACGCGGAAGTTCCGTCCCGTGAAGATCGAACAGCGGGCGCGAATTGACGGCTTCGTTTCCGTGATCGACGCGCTGACCGTGCGGCAGAAATATTATAACGAAATCGGCGAAATGCTCAAAAATGCGGGGTGATAAAAACATGGGAGTTTTTGAAACTATCTTCCGGAAGCCGAAAGCCGACTTGAAGGCGGAAGGCTATTTCAAAATGCTAAACGGGTACACGCCCGTTTTCAGCAATGCGCCGGAAAGTATTTACGAAATGGAGCTTACGCGCGCGGCGATACATTCGTTCGCGTCCTTCGCTTCAAAGCTGAAACCGGAGATCAGCGGAACGGCGCAAAAGAACCTTGAACGGACATTGCAGTTCAAGCCTAATCCGTTCATGGATACATCGAAGTTCATTTACAGGATCGCGACGATCCTTTCGGTGAATAATACTTGCTTCATTGTTCCGATCGAAGATGAATTCGGCGGGCTGATCGGGTATTATCCCCTGCTTCCTCAACGGTGCGAAGTTGTCGAGTACAACGGCGCGCCATTTTTGCGTTATACGTTCGGGAGCGGGCAGAAAGCCGCGATCGAGTTTGAACGCGTCGGCGTAATGACGCAGTTTCAATATACCGACGATTTCTTCGGCGAGAGTAACGCCGCGCTTCGTCCTACAATGCAGTTGATCCATACACAAAATCAAGGCATTATCAACGGCGTTAAAAATTCGGCTTCTATTCGCTTCTTGGCGAAGGTTGCAAATATGTTGAAGCCGGAGGACATCACGAAGGAGCGCAAGCGCTTCACAGCGGATAACCTTTCGGCGGAAAATCAGTCGGGAATGGTGATCTACGACGCGAAGTTTGCTGACGTGAAGCCGATCGAAAGCAAGCCGTTCACGGTCAACGCCGCGCAGATGGCGCAGATCAATGAAAACGTGTTTAACTACTTCGGCACGAATGCGGGCATTCTGCAAAACAAATACACGGAGGACGAATGGAACGCGTATTACGAAGGCAAGATCGAGCCTTTCGCGATCCAGCTTTCGCTTGTTATGTCGAATATGACGTACACGGCGCGGGAATTGTCCTTCGGGAACGCGATCACGTTTACCGCGAACCGCTTACAATACGCAAGCAATCAAACGAAGCTGAATATCAGCACACAGTTATTTGACCGCGGCTTGCTGAACCGCAACGGCGTTATGGACGTTTGGAACATGGCGCACGTTGAGGGCGGCGAGAAATATTATATCCGCAAGGAATACGCGGAAGTTTCAGAATTGGGAAAGGAGGTTACACCAAATGCCAAAAAAGACGGATCGGGAGTACCGAACAATGATCCAGCCGCTATTGATCCCGACGGCGGCGGAGAAGCGAATTGATACGGATTTCTACGTGGAAGGCTACGCAACAACGTTCGACAAGCCCTATTTGCTGTATGAGTGGGACGGGAACAAATATTACGAACGGATCGACCGGAACGCCCTTGCGGGTGCGGATATGTCCGACGTAATCATGCAGTATAACCACGAAGGAAAGGTGCTTGCCCGCCTTTCCAACGGGACGCTGGGCGTTGAAGCTAACGATAACGGGCTTTTCACGTTCGCGGACTTGTCGAAATCGCGCGCGGCACAAGATATGTTCGAGGAAATCAAGAACGGACTTGTTACGAAAATGTCGTGGGCTTTCCGCGTATCGGAAGATAGCTACGACCGCGACACACGCACACGCACGATCTTGAAAATTGCGAAGGTTTACGACGTTTCGGCGGTATCCATTCCGGCGAACGCCGATACCGATATTTCGGCACGATCCTATTTCGACGGAGTGATCGAAAGGGAACAGCAGGAGCGGCTGGAACGCCGGAAGAAACTTTTGAAAATCAAACTAATGACGGAGGTTTAACACAATGAGAATTAAAGAGATCGAAGCCCGCCTTGCGGCTATCAAGCAGGAGATCGAACAGCGCGGCGACGCTATGACCGCCGCAGAGATTGACGCGCTGGAGCAGGAAACCACCCAGCTTACCGAAGAGCGCGCCGGACTGATTGCCGCCGCCGAGAAGCGCAACGGCATTCTTGACAATATCGCGAAGGGCGCGGGCATTGTTTCCCGTTCCTTCCAGCAGAACAACGGCGACGACAACGCCGCGCCCGATGATCCCTTCGGTACGCCCGAATATCGTTCCGCGTGGCTGAAAAACATTCGCCGCCTTCCGCTGAACGACGCAGAGAAGCGCGCATTCAGCAACGCAAGCGGCGCGGGCGCGGAGGTTATCCCGACGCAGACCGCGAACGAGATTATCAGCAAGGTAAAGACGCTTGCGCCTATGCTGAATGAAGTTACCCTTCTGCACGTCAAGGGCGCTGTAAAGTTCGCGATCGAAGGCACGAACAACGCCGCCGCGATCCACACCGAGAACGCAAGCATTACCGCCGCCGCTGACACGCTGACCACCGTTTCCCTTTCCGGTTATGAGATCGTCAAGCTGGTTCAGATTTCCGATACTGTAATGACTATGAGCATTACCGCGTTTGAAAGCTGGATCGTCAATATGCTGGCGGAAGCTATCGCCCGCAAAGTCGAAGATTTGCTTATCAACGGCACGGGTTCTTCCCAGCCGAAGGGCATTGAAAACGCGAACACTTGGGGCGCGTCCAACAGCGTTACCGTTGCAAAGACGGGCGCGCTTACCGCCGCAAACGTGCAGACGTTGATCGGGCTTCTGCCTTCCGGCTATGACCGCAACGGCAAGTTCGTTATGAACAAGAAAACCTTGTTCACCGACTTTATGCCGTTGCAGGACAACAGCAAGAACCACATTGTAACCGTTCAGAACAACGCGTACTTCGTGTACGGCTATCCCGTTCTTTTGTCCGATTACGTCGCGGATCACGAAGCCTTCTTGGGCGACTTCAAGAAGGTTTGCGCGAACCTTGCCGAAAATATCGGCGTGAAGAGCGCCTACGACATCGACACGAACAGCTACAAATATAGCGGTATCGCGATCTTCGATTGCGCGCCCGCTATCGGCGAAGCCATCGTGAAGCTGGTCAAGGCGACCGCCTAAAGCGGGAGGGCTGACAAATGCTTGACAAGGTAAAGCTGGCGTTGCGGTTGAGCGGGACAGCGCTTGACGGCGAAGTTTCCGATCTCATAAACGCGGCGATTGCCGATCTTCGCCTTGTCGGTATCAACATTCCGGCGGAAGCGGGATCGTCCAGTAAAACGCTGGGCGATCCCCTTCTTGATCGGGCGGTTGTGCTTTATGCAAAGGCGGAATTCGGCTTCAATGACGACGCGGAGCGCTACCGCAACGCCTACGACTATTTGAAATGCGCGCTATCGCTGACGGCTGATTATATCGAAAGAGAGGTGGCGGCGAAATGAGATGGGGCGAACAAATAACCTTGATCGCGCTATCCGATCCTTCGCCGTCCACGAACGAACACGGCTTCCCCGTCGCCCGCATTGAAACCGCGACAACGGTTTTTGCTGACAAGAAATCCGTGGGCTTTTCGGAGTTCTACAAAGCGCAACAGGCGGGATATACAACGGAATTGAAGTTCGATATTCATTCCTTCGAGTATGAGGAACAGCAGATCGTGGAATATCCCGTTTCGAGCGGGAAACGGTATCGCGTCCTTCGGACGTACACGCACGGGAACGGAGAATTTACGGAATTGACGCTGGTTAATCTTCCGGAAGCGGAAGGGAGTGGCGCAGATGGCTAAATTCACCGTAACAGGGCTTGACGACGTACAAGAAGCAATGCTTCGGAGGGACAAAGCGACAATGGAAGCCGTGCCGGAAATGCTGAAAGCTGGCGGTGAGGTTATCAAGAACGCGTTTCAAGCGGAAACGAAGAAGTTAAACGGCACAGGCAGAGGAACGGGCGATTTAACCGCGTCGATCAAGGTATCCGCAGTAAAAGAGCGCAACGGCGGAAAATACGTCGATATTGCGCCGACGCGTAAAGATCGGCACGGGGTACGCAATGCCGAAAAAGGCTTCGTGCTGAATTACGGGCGTTCAAATATGCCCGCACGACCGTGGTTCACGGCGGCGAACGAAAAAGCGGCGGACGAAGCGACGGCAGAAATGCGCCGCGTTTGGGAGGAAAAGCAAAATGAACGTTGACAGCACTTTGAAAGCGTTGCTTGACAAGCTGGGTGTTCCCGTCGCCCGTTTGAAATATAACGGGCGGGCGGCTTGCTTTATCACCTATCAGCTTGTCGTGGGGCGCGACACGCTCTTTTCTGATGATGAAGAGGGCGCACAGGAATACACGTATCAAATTAACATTTATTCAAAAACGGATTACTTCGCGCTTCTCCAGCGCTTAAAAACAGCGCTGAAAGCGGCGGGGTTCTACGGAATAACCATCAACGCGGAAGTGTATGAGCAAGACACGGGCTATTATCACGTCCCCGTTGAAATCAAGTACATGGAGGTATGACAAATGGCAACAATCGGATTGCGCGATCTTTACCGCGCGCCCATTACGATCGAAACGTCCGGCGCGGAGAAATACGGAACGCCCGTGCGAATGGCGAAGGCAATTTCGGCGGAGCTTTCCGTGGAAGTAGCCGAAGCGATCCTTTACGCCGACGACGGCGCGGACGAAGTTGTAAAAGAATTCGTTTCCGGCGAAATCACGCTGAACGTAAACGATCTTCTTCCGGCTGACCTTGCCGCCCTGCTTGGGCAGAAGCAGGACGCGGACAAGGTTGTTTACGGTGCAGACACAGACGAAGCACCGTATTTCGCAATCGGCTTCCGCGCGAAGAAAGCGGGCGGAACGTACAAGTACATTTGGCTTTACAAAGTCAAGTTTGCCGTTCCGGACGAAAACTATACCACGAAGGGCGACAGTATCGAATTTACCACGCCGGAGATCGTCGGGCAGTTCATCAAGCGTTCCGACGGCTTGTGGAAGGCTGAACACGTCGCAGAGCCTACGAACAGCGTGGCGACGGCTTGGTTTACTACCGTTCGCGAACCGAATAACGCGGGCGGCTGATCGAAATTGAAAGGAGGAACGGCGGGGAGCTTGAAAAGGCTTCCCGCCTTATTCTGTTATGAGTGCAATTAAAGACGGACGCTTCCCGATCGTACTGGACAAGGAAAGACACCTTCTTTTCAGTTTGAACGCGATCGATGAAATGCAGGATAAATTCGGCGGCTTTGATCGCCTTGATACCGTGCTTTCCGGAAAGGACAGCATTAAAAATCTTCGCTGGCTTTTGACCGTGCTTTTGAACGAGGGTGCAGAGGACGACGAAGAACCGCTTACCGAAAAACAGGTGGGCAAGCTCATTCATACGGGCAATTTTGCGGAAGTGAAAACGGCTATCTTCAAGGCGTTTTCTATGGGCAACAACGGGACACCCGAACCGCCCGAACAGGACGGCGAGGACGACGAAGAGGACATCGAAAAAAACATGACGGCGGGCAAGGAATAATCGACCTTGCCCGCCTTCTTTATATCGGCGTAACGCTTCTTCGGTGGAGCGAAGCCGAAGTATGGCGCATGACACCGTATAAAATTTTGACGCTTTTCAAAATTCATCGTGAATTCAATCCGGATCGCTTCAAGCCAGTTCCGAAAGAAGTTGATATTGACGACGTGTTAGGGGGGATATAAATGGCGAAAGAAGAGCAGATCAAAACATCAATCGACCTTACAGGCGAAAAAGAGTATCGCGCCGCTTGCAATAGCATAAATTCTTCCCTTCGCGAAATCAATTCCGAAATGAAGCTGGCGACGGCGGAGTTTGCGGACAACGCTTCCGGCGCGGAAGCGCTGACGAAAAAACAGGAGATTTTGCAAAAACAGCTTGCGGAACAGGCAAAGAAAGCGGAAGCGGCGGAAGAAGCATTGAAGAAAATGCGGGAAGCGGGCATTGATCCGACCGATCCCGCCTATCAGAAAATGCAAACGAACCTTAACAACACAAAGGCGGAGATGGCGAAAACCGAAAAGCAGATCAAAAGCACTTCGGAAGAATTGAAAAGTTCCAAAGTGAATTGGGAAGCCGTCGGGGAAACCGTCGGGAAAGTCGGAAAAGCATTCGGCGCGGCGCTTGCCGCGTTAGGTGCGGCGGCTGTGGGCGCGGCTTCCGCTCTTGCAGGGCTGACGGTATCCGCTTCTAACTATGCCGACGACCTTATAACGCAAGCGACATTCACGCGGCAGACGACGGACGATCTTCAAAAGTACGCCTACGCCGCCCGCTTTATCGACGTAGAAGTAAACACGCTTACAAAGTCGATGGCAAAAAACATAAAGTCAATGGACAGCGCCCGCAAGGGGTCGGCGGCGTATGCTGACGCATACAAGAAGCTGGGCGTTTCCGTGACGGACGCGAACGGAGAGCTTCGCAACAGCAACGACGTTTATTGGGATTGTATCGACGCGCTGGGTTCTATTCAGAACGAAACGGAGCGGGACGCGCTTGCAATGCAGTTGTTCGGCAAATCCGCGCAGGAATTGAACAGCGTTATTGAAGCGGGTTCGGAAGCGTTCAAGGAATTAGGCGACGAAGCGGAACAAATGGGCTTCATTCTATCGGAGGACGCAGTAAACAGGCTGGGGGCTTTCAACGACAAATTACAAGTGCTTCAAGCCGGAGCGGAAGGGCTGAAAAACGCAGCTTCTTTGATCGCTCTTCCCTTCCTTGACACGCTGGCGGGCGAAGGTATCCCGATTATGACGAAGTTTTCAAAAGCCGTCATGGACGCGGAAGGCGACGTAACGAAGATGGCGGACGCGCTGGGCGAAGGGATTTCCGACGTTCTCAATCTGATTGTTGAGAAATTGCCGGAGTTTATCGACATGGGCGTTCAAATGGTAACGTCTTTGATTTCCGGCATTGTATCGAACGCGCCGACGATTGCTTCGGCGGCGGTGCAGATTGTTGAAACGCTGGTTGAAGGCATTGCGGAGCTTTTGCCGCTTCTTATTGAGGGCGCGGCGCAGTTGATCGCGGGGCTTGCGACCGGATTAGCGAAATCGCTTCCGAAACTTGTTCCGACGATCGTTGACGTTGTATTGAAGATCGTTCAAACGCTGATCGACAATATCCCGTTGCTGATTGACGCGGCGTTACAGCTTATCACGGGGCTGGCGCAAGGGATTATAAACGCGATCCCCGTTATAGTAGCGGCGCTTCCGCAGGTAATAACCAGCTTGATCGACGGCTTGCTTTCCGCGATCCCGCAGATCATTCAAGCGGGTATCGACCTTCTGACGGCGCTTGTTGCCGCGCTTCCGGAGATTATAGCCGCAATCGTAGAAGCGATCCCGCAGATCATAGACGGGATTATAACGGCACTTACGGAGAATATACCGCTTATCATTCAAGCGGGAATTGATCTTCTTGTCGCGCTCATACAGGCGTTGCCGGAAATCATTGTGACGATCGTTCAAGCAATCCCGCAGATAATCAGCAGTATTGTAAACGCGCTGATCGGCAACATCGACCAAATCATTATGGCGGGCGTTCAGCTTTTCGTGGCGCTCATTCAGAATTTGCCGACGATCATAGTTGAAATCGTGAAGGCAGTTCCGCAGATTGTTTCCGGCATTGTGCAAGCGTTCGCGTCGCTGGGCGGGGAGCTTGTAAACGCGGGTGCAAACCTTCTTCACGGCTTGTGGGAAGGTATCAGCGGCGCGGCTTCGTGGTTGTGGGAAAAGGTATCCGGCTGGGCTTCGTCCCTTGTTTCGGGTATCAAGGACTTCTTCGGCATTCATTCCCCGTCAACGGTATTCGCTGAAATCGGCGGAAACATGGCGGACGGCGTGGGCGTAGGCTTCACCGACAACATGGGCGGCGTTGAAGGCGATATGACCGCCGCAATGGGCGGAGCGGGCGCGCTGACGGCGGCGGAAGCAGTAAACGCCGTGAACAACGGCATTATTGCGAACATTGAAGGCTTGTCCGGAGCGGTGAACGCGATCGTCGAGCGGGTTATTACCGGATTGACGGCGCAAGCACAACGTTTCAATCAAGCCGGACAGGACTTCGACAAGAACATAGCTTCCGGAATGGTAACGGCGATCGTGCAGATTACGCAGAAAATCCCGCAGATCGTACAAAGCATTATTACCGCATTCACGGCGCAACATCAAAAGTTCGTAACCGAAGGAACAAACATCGACAAGAGCATAGCGCAAGGCATGATCGCGGGTATCCCGCAGATCACGGGCAAGGTTGCACAAATTGTTCAGCCCATTATTACCGCCCTTCGCTCTTACGTATCGGAGTTCACGGCGGCGGGCGAAGAGATGGTGCGCGGCATTTGGCAGGGCTTTCAAAATATGTCCGGCTGGCTGGAAAGCAAAGTGCGGTCAATGATGAGAGAGATCGTGGCGGCAGTTGAAGCGGAAATGCAAATCAATTCCCCGTCGAAGGTTTTTGCCCGTATCGGTTCTTACATGGCGCAGGGCTTGGGCGAGGGCTTCGCCCGCGAAATGCGCGACGTTGAAAGCACGATCCGCCGTGAAACATCGAACGCCGTTCCGGAATTCCGTTCCGGAGAGGGGCGCGACAAGCGCGGCGGCGGTACGCCTTCCGTTGAAGTCGTGCAAAACATCTATGCGAACGAAACGAGCTACGCCGAACAGCAAAGACAGGCGGCGCGGCAGTTCCGGCAGATTGCGCGGGAGGTTATGGCATGAGGACACAGGAAAAATTGATCTACACGAACGAGCGCGGGGAAAGCATAGAGTTTTCCCCCGCTTCTTCGTATCACGTAAACTTCAAGGACGTTACCGGACTTTCCGACGTGCGGAACGCTATTTACAGCACCAACAGCATGGGGCAGGACGGCGACACATACTTGGGCTATCGGATCGAAAGCCGCGATATTGACATCGTGGGATACATCAAGGAGCGGGACAAGCAAGCGGCGCAGAACCTACGCCGGAAGCTGAACCGCATATTAAATCCGCAGTACGAAGCAACGTTGACGTATGTTTTCGGCGACTTTCGGCGGGTGATCGGGTGCAAGATCGACGACGCGCCGATCTTCAAGCGAAAGCCGATCTTCGAGCAATTCACGGTTAGCTTGTCTTGCCTTAATCCCTTTTGGAGAGAGGAAACGGAAACGCGCGAGGACATAGCAACGTGGATCGGCGGCTTTGAATTCCCCGTTCCGGACGGGCTGGAGCTTTACGACGGCTGGGAAATCGGCTATCGCCAGCCGTCGCTGATTGTGAACGTCTACAATTCCGGCGACGTGAAAAGCGGTATCCGGATCGAGTTCCGCGCGATCGGCGCGGTTACAAATCCCGTATTGCTGAACGTCGATACACGGGAGTTTATCAAGCTGAATATTTCGCTTGTAGCGGGCGACGTTTTAACCGTTTCCACGGGCTACGGTGAAAAAGCCGTGAAGCTGAACCGTGGCGGCGTAATTACTGACGCGTTCCGCTATCTCGACGTTGATAGTTCGTATTTGCAGATCGCCGTGGGCGACAATCTCTTCCGCTATTCGGCGGACGCAAACGCGGAAAATCTCGAAGTTTCAATCTATCACAATAACTTGTATTTGGGGGTGTAACGCGGTGGAATTATACGTTTATAGCCGCGATATGACACTTCAAGGGATTGTCGAAAAGATTTCGTCCTTGATATGGACGCGGCGTTATTGGAGTTGCGGCGAATTCAAGTTGCTTGTTCCCTTCACGGAGGATCACGCCCGCTTGCTGGTGAAGGAAAATATCATCATCAAGCGCGGCGGGAAAGAAGCGGCGGAAATCCGCTATATTCACATTACGAAAAATTCACAGGGCATGGAGGAAATAGAGGTTCAAGGAAAGTTCCTGCTTTCGTGGATCGGCAAGCGCATTTTGACAACGCAGATCATCACGAAGGACACGACACAGAACATTCTATACGCCATTGTGAAGCAGACTTGCACGAACGCAGGAGCGGCGCGCAATATCCCGAATTTCAGCATATCCACGACCGACGCAGACACCGGAAGCGGGCAAATCGACTATACTTCCGAACAGTACGTGAATGCCCAGCTTGCGGCGGAAACGGCGGCGAAGGCGGCGAAGCTGGGTATTCGGGTTACAACAAACGCACGGACGGGAAAGCACACCTTTTCCGTTTACAAAGGGCGCGACCTTACGGCGGGAAATGCCGCAGGGAACGCGCCTTGTATCTTTTCACAGGAATTCGACAACATCGTGGAACAGGAATACACGAACAGCGTTGAAAACCTTAAAACAACGGCTTACATCGGCGGAGAGGAAAAAGAAGGCGTTGCGCGGAAGGTTGCCGAAGTCGGCGGAAGCGCGGCGGGGCTTTCCCGCGACGAAGTTTTCATCAATGCAACGGACATCGTGCAGGAATACGAAAACGAGAGCGGGCAGACCGTAACGCTTACAACGGCGCAGTATTTAGCGCTTCTTTCCGCGCGCGGCGTTGAAGAGCTGGAGCAATACGCGGAAACGCTTGCTTTCGGATCGAAGATCAACACGAACGCGAATTTGAAGTACGGCACGGACTACGATTTAGGCGATCGGGTAACGTGTATCAATAAGCGCTGGAACGTCCGCATTGACGTTCGCATAACGGAGATCGCGGAAACCTACGAAACCAGCGGCGAAGAAATAGATATTACCTTCGGCGAGAGCTTGCCCGCGCTTCTGACACAAATTCGGCAGATTACGAAATAAAGGAGGGCTTCACAGCATGGAAAAATCAAGTTTCTTCAACAGCGTTTCGCACGATCGCACGTACAAGGCGGAGGATTGGGCGGAATACTTTGCTTCGTTCATCGGGAACGGCGTTTTCCCCGTCCCTTCGACGGGGCTTCAAGTCGTTGCAAACGACGGAATGAAGCTGAACGTTAAAACGGGCAAAGCGTGGATCAACGGTTACTTCTACTTCAACACGGGCGATCTTGCCGTCGAGCTTGACACGGCGGACGGACAGTTGAACCGCATTGATCGCGTTGTCGTCCGCTGGGACTTAACAAACCGCATTATGTCGGTGAAGGTCAAATCTTCTTCGTTCAGCGCGTCCCCTACCGCGCCCGCATTGCAGAGGGACGCGGACATTTACGAGCTTGCGCTGGCGGACATCTACGTGGGCGCGGGCGTAACAGCAATCACGCAAAGCAAGATCACGGATCAGCGCTTGAACACGTCGCTTTGCGGCGTTGTTGCCGCCGTCGTTCAGCAGATCGACACGGCGGCTTTTAACGCACAGCTTCAAGCGTGGTTCGCTGAATATCAATCCCTTTCGGCGGCGGAGTACAACACACTTGTTTCGTATATGAATTCGCTGAAATTGCAGGGCGACGCGCAATACAACGCGTTCGAGCAACACATGGCGGACTTTGAAACACAGGCGGCGGCGGATTTCAACGCATGGTTTAACGGCTTGCAAACCGTCCTTGACGATAACGCGGCAACAAATCTTCTGAATATCACGAACGCGCTTGACGCGCGCGTGGATATGCTGGAAGCGGTGCTTTTCAATGACATTACGACAAATCCGTTCTTGATCCTCTTCGATGATCTCGACGGCGTAACGTCTACGGGCATTTGGAACGAGAGTTTGCAGAGGATCGAATGCTGACGCGGTACGCTTGCACGGCGGCGGAATTGTCGTGCGTGATCGGAAATATCTTCGCGGAGCTTTCGCCGCCATGCGCGGCTTGCGGCGCGGAGGTATTGCAGATCACAGGAACAACGGTTACAGGGAACGCGGCAACGCTGACCGTTACCGAAGCGGGCTTCGATTTCGACGGGTGCGCCGACGATACCGCTATGATCGAGCGAATGCGGAAAGGACGGTGCATATATGCAAAGACCGGAGCGGGAGCGGAAAGAACCGACGGAATTCAACGTGATTGTGAAAGCGAAAGACCTTGTAAAGCACACCTTCACGATCACGAATTCGACGGAGCGCTACCCGAAGAAATACCGTTTTACACTGGTAAACCGCATACAGGATAAAGCGGTGGACATTTACGAATGCGTCATTGAAGCGAACGAATTAGACCTTCGGGACGCGCAGGAATACAGACAACGGCAGAAGCTACAAGCAAAGGCGCTGACCTATTGCAAGGAGCTTCTATTTTTCATAGAGCTTTCGCAGGAAATGGGCTTTATTTCTATGAGCAGTTGCGAATATTGGTCAAAACTTGCGCTTGAAGTGAAGTACATGACGACCGCGTGGAAGAAGCGGGACAAAACGAGGGCTTGAAAAACGTTCGGGGTACATCTTGAAACGCCTAATTCGTCGAACGCCCACAACGTCCGCAACGTCAATTCGGACGGCTCTTTGAACAACAACAACGCGTACAACGGCAACAGGGGCGTTCGCCCGCTTCGGTGGACTATGTGAACGAGTAGGCACAGCCGAAAGCAGAATACCACCATCAAAGGAAGGTGTATCCCGTCGCCGCTATCCACGGCGGGGACGAATACAGGATCGCCGATACCGGAGCATACCGCCTTCCGGCGGCTGGCAAAGGTTATAAACAGCGAGGATTTTTTTATTATGACAGACTTTGAAAAGATATACAGCTTTGAAAGCCTATACAATGCCTACCGAAAGGCGCGGCAAGGCAAGAGGTGGAAAGGAGCGGCGGCAAAGTTTGAAGTTAATCTTCTTGAAGCGCTGAACCTATTAAGCGCGCAGATCAGAACGAAGCGCTATACCATGTCCCCGTATAACACGTTCGAGGTATACGAGCCGAAGCGCCGCGTGGTTATGTCGAACAGCTACAAAGACAAGGTTGTTCAACATTCGCTTTGCGATAACGTGCTTGAACCGATTTTGACACGATCGTTCATTCGCGATAACTACGCGTCGCAGGTGGGGAAAGGTACGCATTACGGGTTAGACAGGCTTCAAGAGTTCATGCGGAGGTTTTACAGGAAGAACGGAATTGACGGCTGGATACTGAAAGGCGATATTTCAAAGTATTTCTATTCGATCCGGCACGACGTTTTGAAAACCTTAATCCGCGAGAAGATAACCGATCCGGACGTTTTGTGGCTTGTCGATCTTATCATCGACAGCACCGAAGGCAACGTCGGAATACCGATCGGCAATCAAACTTCACAGCTTTTCGCCCTTCTCTACCTTGACGGGCTTGATCACTTCGTAAAGGAAAAGCTGGGTATCAAATATTACGGGCGCAATATGGACGACTTCTTTTTGATCCATCACGACAAAGCATATTTGCAGGAGTGCCGGAAGCAGATTGAAGCGTTCGTACAGGCGCGCGGGCTTTCGCTGAATGCGAAAACAAATATCTTTCCCTTAAAACACGGCGTTGATTTCTTGGGCTTTCATACATACTTGACCGAAAGCGGCGCGGTGATCCGCAAGGTGCGCCGCAGGAGCAAAAACAATATGAAGCGGAAGTTGAAGAAATTAGCCGCCCTTCACGCGGCGGGACGGATCGACGCAAAGACCGTCGAACAATCCTATCAAAGCTGGAGAGGACACGCAGAAAAGGGAAATAGCTATCATTTGATCCGGCGGACGGATCAGTATTACAACAGCTTAATGAAAACAAAGGAGGCGGCACAATGTCAAAAACATTAGGCAGTTTGACGGTGGGCGCGAAGATTGAAGTTCCGGTTCTTTCGGCGTATCAATCACGCTTCGGATCGAAGATCGTTTTCAAGATCGCCGACAAGAACCACAGCGGCTACCCGTCGAATTCCGTAACGCTGATTACGGAAAAGATCATTCAGTTAATGTGTTTCGACGCGAAAGAGCCGAGCAACAGCAACAGCGACCGGAAACAATACGGCAATAACCGCTATCAGTATTCAAACCTTCTGCAATGGCTGAACAGCAACGCGGCGGCGGGCGCATGGTACAGCGCAAAGCACAGCGCGGACGCGCCGCCTACAAACGCGAACGTATGGAACAATTACAACGAGTACGACGCGTGGGCGGGCTTCCTTGCTATGCTTGATCCGAAGTTCGTTGCGGAGCTTCTGACCACAACACAGACCGTCGCAAGGAACACCGTTACCGACGGCGGAAGTTATGAAACGGTAACGTCAAAAATGTTCCTTCCGTCCACCACCGAAGTGGGGCTTGCGAATGAAAACAATATCGCAGAAGGAACGCTTCTTGCGCTATTCAGCAACGACGCTTCCCGCGTCGCTTATCCTACGGCGCAATGCGTGAGCAATTCGGAGTACACGGACGCTAATTTCAGCACGTCAAAGGGCTGGTATTGGTGGCTACGAACGCCTAATTCGTCGAACGCCCACAACGTCCGCAACGTCAATTCGGTCGGCTCTTTGAACAACGGCAACGCGTACATCGGCGACAATGGCGTTCGCCCGCTTTGTAATCTTAAATCTTCTATCTTGGTATCTGACAGCCCGAACAGCGACGGAAATTATACGGTAATCTACAATCCCCTGCCTTCCGCGCCGCCCAGCATTACCGCACCAGCAACGTGTTACAGCGGGCAGAACATCAACATTTCTTGCGCGGCGGCGACCGATCCGGACGGCGACGCGCTGACCTATTGTTTCGAGCGCTCATACAACAGCGGCGCGTGGACACAGGTTCAAGCGTCCGCAAGCAGGACGTTCACGGAAGCGGTATCGACCGCGTGGAACACGTTGAAATACCGCGTCCGCGCGAAGGACAGCTACGGCAATTATTCCGCGTACACAACAAGCGGAGATATTGCCGTAATCCATAACCAGCCGCCCGTGATTTCCGGCAGTAACGCCGATCTTGGCACGAAGCGCGGGGATTTCACCTATCAATACAGCGTAACCGATCCGGACGGCGACACGGTGAACGTTGTTGAAAAGATCGACGGAAAGACAATCGCGACGAAGAACGCAATCACGTTGGGCGCAACGCAGACGCTTTCCGTTTCCGGAAATACCTTCACGGCGCTTACGAACGCCCAGCACACGATCACAATTACGGCGACCGACAGCGCAGGAAATAGCGCCGTCCGGACGCTGACGTTCACGAAGTCGATCGCGGGCTTCGTTATCACACTTTCAACGCCGCTGGAAGCCAACAGCCAGCCGACACGCGCGAATATCAAGGTAACGCGAGATATTCCGGCGGGCGGCACGTTCAAGGTTGAAGCGACGAACAATCCGTTTGACGCTTCCCCCGTTTGGGAGGATTGCACGAACGCGGTTGTTCAAGGCGTTGCACACGTTTTCACAAATAAGATCAACACGGCGGCACAGTACGGAATGAATATCCGCGTAACCGTCCAGCGCGGCGACGCGCTGACCGCTTGCTGGGTATCGGGGATCGGGGGGAATTTTGAATGAGCGTAACACACAAGAAGAGCGAAAAGCAGATCGGCGCGGCAGAGCTTGAAGCCTTGCGCGTTTCGATCATGGCGGAGGTTGAAGCCGCCCGCGCTGAAACCGAAGAAAGCATTATTTCGAGTATCCGCAATAACCTTGTTTCCCTTCCGGAGCAAGGCGAAGAGTGGAACGAGAAGAAAAGCTATATCACGGGCGACGTGGTAACGCTTGACGGCGTGAGCTACACGGCAACGCATTACAGCCGTGGGAAATCCCCTGCTTCAAATCCGGACAAATGGACGCGCACACCGACCGAAGAGCAGATCGGCGCATGGGCTGACCTTCCGGACGGCGAAGTAATCACGGAGGGAACAAAGGTAACGCACAACGGGAAGAAGTGGGTATGCGTCGCCCAGCACTTCAAATCTTCCGTCTATTCCCCGCGCGTCAATTCGACGAAGTGGGAAGAGATAACATAACGGCAGGAAGGAGGATCAACGATGGACACTTTCACAACGGTTCTTTCCGTCTTTTCTACCGTATGCGCTATCGTGTTCGGCTATATCGCTTTTGTTCGTAACAGGGACAAGGACAAGGAAAGCAATGTGAAGCACGACGCGACCGTTTTAACCGAGATCGGATACATCAAGGCGAACACGGACGAAATCAAGGCGGAGCAGAAGGAACAGCGAAAGAAGATCTGCCTCTGGCAAAATACCCGGAGACGGTTACGGTACATCTAGGCGGAAAAATGAATCCGAATGCAAAGATTCCGAAAGGAATGTCATTTGAAGACAACTCCTATACAAGGCTTCTGAAAGAGAACCTGAACATCCAGGTAGTATATGACTGGACTGCATCTACATCAGACTATGATGAAAAAATGAGTCTCTGTATCGGAAGTAATACCATTCCGGAAATCATGAATGTAAATGCAACCCAGTACAGGGCTCTGTTGAAATACGATATGATACAGCCACTGGATAAGTATTTTGATGATTATGCTTCAGATGCACTGAAAAGTTATGTGAAATCCGGCGGTGAAGAACTGCAGAAATGTATCACCAATGAAGATGGAGAACTGATGGCGATTCC
>OHLI01000590.1_pt1 | contig 19969 bp, 19 predicted proteins | sample 1569051 | NCBI WGS metagenome assembly OHLI01 (sample SAMEA3879561, study PRJEB24766) | human gut metagenome | biome: human-associated habitat; feature: feces | place: USA | collected 1985/1987
ATTTAATAAAAATGATTAAAAAATAACGAAAAAATAATAAAAATCAATTAAAAAACATTAAATTATTGACAATTTATAATATTTAGTCCATAATGATTTTGTTTAAAAGGAAATTAAGACATGATTCAAGTAAACAACGTATCACTCGCATTCGGTGGCAGAACTCTTTATAAAGATGTCAATTTGAAGTTTACAAAAGGCAACTGCTATGGCATCATCGGGGCAAACGGCGCCGGCAAATCAACCTTCTTAAAAATCCTCACCGGCGAATTAGAACCAAACACCGGCGATGTTTTTATCACACCTGGCGAAAGAATGAGCGTGTTGCAACAAAACCAAAACGCATTCGACAACGAAACCGTTCTTGACACAGTTTTGCTTGGACACAAGCGTTTGATGGACATACAAAAAGAAAAAGACGCTCTTTACGCTAAACCTGACTTCACCGAAGAAGACGGAATCAAAGCTGGCGAACTTGAAACAGAATTTGCCGAACTCGGCGGCTGGGAAGCAGAAAGCGAAGCCAAAAACCTTTTGCAAGGTATGGGCGTAACTGATGAAATTTATTATTCACTTATGCGTGATGTCGATCCAAAAATAAAAGTCAAAGTTTTGCTTGCTCAGGCATTGTTTGGGAATCCTGACATTTTGATTTTGGACGAACCAACCAACAACCTTGACTTCAAAACTGCCGTTTGGCTTGAAAATTTCTTGCTCGACTTTGAAAATATCGTTATTATCGTGTCCCACAACCGTCACTTCTTAAATAAAGTCTGCACAAACATATGTGACGTAGACTTCGGTCAGATAAATATGTTTATCGGAAACTATGACTTCTGGTATCAATCAAGTCAACTCATCGCGCGTCAATTAAAAGACCAAAACAAAAAGGCCGAACAACGTGCAAAAGAATTGAAAGAATTTATTGCTCGTTTCTCTGCCAATGCTTCAAAATCAAAACAAGCAACAAGCAGAAAACGCGAACTTGAAAAATTGACAATCGAAGATATTAAACCTTCATCAAGAAAATATCCTTACATCGACTTCCGATTCGACCAAGAAATCGGAAAAGAAATTTTAAAAGTTACAAACCTTACTAAAAAAGGAATGTTTAAAAATCTTTCTTTTAATGTAGAAAAAGACCAAAAAATCGCATTTTTTGCAAAAAACAGCCAAGTTATTACAACTTTATTTAATATTTTAATGGGAAAAGAACAAGCGGACAGCGGTTCAATTCATATCGGCAAAACGATTTCTATTTCATATCTCCCCCAAGACAACCGTGAATATTTTGAAAACTGCACCCTGTCAATAGTTGACTGGCTCAGACAATTTTCAAAAGACCAAAACGAAACATACATTAGAAGTTGGCTTGGCAGAATGCTTTTCACCGGCGAAGAAAACCTTAAACCTGTCAACGTTCTTTCTGGTGGCGAACGCGTAAGATGTATGTTTGCAAAAATGATGCTTAAGGGTGCAAATGTAATCATCATGGACGAACCTACAAACCACCTTGACCTTGAAAGCATCACTTCGCTTAACACTGGAATGCAAAACTTTAAAGGTCCTCTCCTTTTCACATCGCACGACCAAGAAATCATTGAAACAGTTGCAAATCGCATAATCGATATTAAAAGCGAAGACGAAATTGTTTATTTCAACGGAACATATGAAGAATATATGCAAAAACAAAAATAAGAAGGAAAATAATCCTTCTTTTTTGTTTTAATTAAATTTTAATTGACAAAAAGATAAATTAAACATATAATCAGTCATGTAATTTAATCTTCGTGATGAAAAGGTTGGAATCTTTGAGCGAAGCGCCGCCAGCGAAACGGCAAACGAAGGCAAGGCAACTTGCGAATTAGGGTGGAACAGCGACCAATCAATCGCCCCTATGCTGAAAATCGGCATAGGGCTTTTTTATTTAAACCCATGCCTTAAAAAAGGAGAAAAATATGAAAGCAACAATGGAAAAAATCGTAAATCTCTGCAAAGGCAGAGGCTTCATCTTCCCAGGAAGTGAAATTTATGGCGGACTTGCAAACGCGTGGGACTACGGCCCTCTTGGCGTGCAAATGAAAAACAACATCAAGGCCGCTTGGTGGAAAAAGTTTGTGCAAGAAAATCCATACAACGTTGGACTTGACTGCTCAATCTTGATGAACCCAACCGTTTGGCAAGCAAGCGGACACTTAGGCGGATTTTCAGACCCACTTATGGACTGCAAAAACTGCAAAGCACGTCACCGCGCCGACAATCTTATTGAAGAATACATGAAGAAAAAAGGAATCGAAGAAAATATCGCAGGCTGGAGCAACGAACAACTTGAAAACTACATTAAAGAAAAATCAATCGTATGCCCTATCTGTGGAAAATCCGATTTTACTCCAATCAGAAAGTTTAACCTTATGTTTAAAACTTTCCAAGGCGTAACCGAAGATTCAAGTTCAACAATTTATCTTCGCCCAGAAACCGCACAAGGAATTTTCGTAAATTTCAAAAATGTTCAACGTTCAACAAGAAAACGCGTTCCTTTCGGAATCGGTCAAATTGGGAAAAGTTTTAGGAATGAAATCACTCCAGGAAACTTCATCTTCCGTGTGCGTGAATTCGAACAAATGGAACTCGAATTCTTCTGCCAACCAGGAACAGACCTTGAGTGGTTTAACTATTGGAAAAACTTCTGCCACAACTGGCTGCTTGAAATCGGAATTAAAGATGAAAATCTTAAACTTCGCGACCACGATCAAGAAGAACTTTGCTTCTATTCAAAAGCAACAACTGACTTCGAATTTAAATTTCCATTCGGCTGGGGCGAACTTTGGGGTGTAGCCGACCGCACAGATTATGACCTTTCACAACACGCAAAATTCAGCGGTAAAGATTTAACTTATCAAGACCCTGTAACAAACGAAAAATACATTCCATATGTAATCGAACCATCACTCGGCGTGGAAAGACTTATGCTTGCATACCTTTGCAACGCCTATGATGAAGAACAACTTGAAAATGGCGAAAGCAGAGTAGTAATGCACTTCCACCCTGCAATTGCTCCATACAAGGTTGCAATCCTTCCCCTTCAAAAAAATCTTTCTGAAAAAGCCCGTGAGATTTATGCTCAACTTAGCAAAAACTTCATGGTTGATTATGACGAAGCCGGCTCAATCGGAAAGCGTTATCGCCGTGAAGACGAAATCGGAACTCCGCTTTGCGTAACAGTTGACTTTGACACACTTGAAAACGATACAGTTACTGTTCGTGATCGCGACACAATGCAACAAATCCGTCTTCATGTTGACGAACTTAAAGATTATATTTCAAAGAAAATTGAATTATAACAGCACTCGCAAATCCAATCTCAAAACAGACACATAAAAAAATGCGGACATCAGCCCGCATTTTTTATTTTCTAAACAATTTTGTTTTGCGCACAAGCCCGCTCCAACCAAACAGCAATCGAACAAGATCACTCCAATATGTTAGGCGTGCCGCATTCAAGATTTTTTTCACATCTTTCATTTGTGCATCTGGAACGAATTCGTCAAGCATTTTTATCGCGCGTGACGATGCATCTTTTTCAATTGAAATTATAAACAGTTTGATTATTACTGCAAACAGGAAAATTCCTGCTGTCACTCCCCCAATAATGAACGCATACGTCTGCAAATTTTGGAAGAAAATCAAAACAACAAATGCTAAAATAAGTGGCAAAAACAATTTTCCAACAATCCAGCCTATTGTGCGCATAGTGTTTAAGGCTTTAACCTTTTTGCTTTCTTTGTCTTGCAAGGCGTGCCCCAATTCGTGCGCCGCAACCGCAAACGCCCCAACCGATGTCGAGCCGAGCGTCTTATCTGTCAAAATCAACGTTTTGCTTTTGGAAGCATATGCGTCCCCGAAAACTTTTTTAGTTCTTGAAATTTTAAGTTTTCCGTCAAAGTGCGCATAATTTTGCTCGGTTACAAATTCCAGCACAGAAACATGTGCGCCCGCTGAAATTGAAAACGCTTTTTCGTAAGCGTCAGCAAATTTATCGCCGGCATAATTGCCAACAGCAAGCAATGCGCTAATCGCAGCCACAATCGCAACAACAATAACTATAATAATCCAAAGTTCCATATTGTTATATTAACATTTTACAAGCAATTTATCAAGTGATTAAAATTATTGTATCGCCTTTTGCGACCTTTGTCCCAGCAGGTGGAAGTTGTTTCAAAACAATTCCGCCTTCGCCGTCGGTTTCAAACGAAATCCCCAACTTTTTAAGTTCAATCGCCGCATCGGTCAAAGTTTTTCCGACCAAATCGGGCATTTCGACAAGTTCGATAATGGTTGTTTCGTTTTGTTTTTTAATGTCGAGATATTTAAAAATGCCACTAAAAATTTCTTTGCCGTAAGGCGCTGCGACAACGCTTCCGTAATAAGCACCCGCACTCGGCTCGTCAACCATAACCATGACAAGATAGTCAGGGTCGGCGGCTGGAAAAGTTCCGATAAAACTTGAAATATACTTGCCCTGTGCAATGTGCCCAGTTGCGTCGTATTTTTGTGCAGTTCCTGTTTTGCCGCCGACGTCATAACCTTCCACAAAAGTATAGTCACCGTGCTTGTTGGTGGCCTTTGACAGCAGTTTGCAAACTCTTTGCGAAGTCGACTGCGAAACTACTTGACGCTTGACTTCGTGGCTGGAATGATAAATTTGGTTTCCAAAAACATCGACCGCTTCGCTGACAATGGTCGGCGTGGTCAATTTTCCGCCGTTAACAATGCCATCAACGGCGGTGAGCAGTTGAATAGGCGTAACCGCAACCGCATGCCCGAACCCCATACGTGCAAGGTCGACACGCTTAACGATAGATTTATCCATCAAAATACCGCCGCCTTCGCCCGCCAGCGAAATCCCCGTCTTTTGTCCGAGCCCAAACTTTTGCATATAATCATAAAACTTATCAACGCCCAGTCGCATAGCCAACTCCATGAACACGCAGTTGCACGAATTGGCAAGCCCCTCTTGCAAATCCTGCGACCCGTGCCCGATACTTCGCCAGCACCTAATCTTAACCCCGTCGATTACACGTGAACCTCCACAATAAAATCTGTCATTTTCGCTGACAACGCCCTCTTCAAGCGCAGCGGCAAGCGTAAGAATTTTAAAAGTCGAGCCGGGTTCGTAAACATCGGTGATCGCCTTGATTTTTGATTCATCAAACAGTTTAGTAATGTCGTCACGCGGAATATTGTTAAGGTCAAAACTAGGCTTGGTCGAGATCGCCAAAACTTCCGCCGTCTTGGCATTCATCACCAGCCCGGTCGCATTTTTCGCTTTTTGTTCGGTCATGATTTTTTCAAGCGCCTGCTCTAAAATCAGTTGAATTTTTGAATCGACTGTCAACCTAATGTCCGCCCCCTTTGTCGCCGGAACATAATATCTCAAAGTTCCGCCGATTTCTTTTCCCTGCAAGTCACTTTGCGTAAACGAATAACCATCTGCGCCCTTCAAAAGCGCATCAAACTGTGACTCTATTCCGCTTTGCCCCGCATTGTCGACACTGACAAATCCCAAGGCCTGTGAAAGCAAATTTCCGTAAGTGTAATACCGCCCAACGCTTTCAGCAAGATAAACTCCGCTGAATTTTTGACGATAAATCTCTTCGGCGACGTCGGCAGAAACCTGCAACTTGATAAGCACTTCTGAGATATTTTTTTTGATGACTTTTTCAAAAACTTTCAAATAGTCAAGCGATAAAATGTCCGACAAAAACTTGCTGACTTGTTCGGGATTTTCAATTTCGCGCCCGCGCACATAAACGTTGTAGGTTGTATAACTCGTTGCAAGTCTAGAGCCAGTGACATCATAAATATCGCCACGAGGAGCAGTGATCGCTAAGTCTCTTGTCCACTGCGAAGTCGCTTTGAGTTGCAAATCTTTTCCGTTTATGATTTGCACGACAAAAAGTCGCACTGACAGCGCACAAAAAAGAAAGGTTACCAGCAGCGAAAGTGCGAGTAACCTTTTTTTGAACGAATGAAGAGAAAAAGGGTTGGTCAAAGGTTAACCTCCAAAGAACCCCGATAAAAACTTGCAAAATCTATCAAACCAGTTTGACTGTTTTTTCATCTGGTCGGGACGCATGAGTTCGGTAGGAAAAGTTTCGATCAGTTCGGCAGTCTTGTTTCCCGAGTCGACGGAGTAGATTTTTTGCATGAGTTTTGCTGCGTTGATAGAGTAAGAAGATTGCGCAGCGTTGTAGGCGTTGATTGAATCTGCCAGTTCGACACCGGTAAACGCACCAAGCCCGACAACCAGTCCAATCAAAACAGCAGCGATGACGATTTTGAAAACGGATTTTTTAGGTTTAGGCTTTTTTTTCTCGACTAATTTTTCGAGTTTAAGAACGCGTTTTTTCTTTTCGGGAGTCACGTCGGGCAGCAAATCATAGTTCGGGGTTTCGATAACAATGTTTTCAGTTTTAGGAGACTCTACTTGAGCCTTGATAGAAGAAAGGTTGATTTTTTTACTCGCTTTTTCGAGTTTTTGTTCAACCTCAACATCTTTTTCAAGCAAAAGAATGTCTCTCTCTTTCATATGTATTCGAAACTCCTTGTTTATATGACGATTGGCTAGGCAATTGGCAACGCAATGGAGCGTTGCATGATAGCTGGCAAAGCCAGTATTTAATGTCACTTTTTATCTTCTTGTCTTGCTTATTTATCCGTAAGATAATGCGATGCTAAACTTTTTCGGGGAAGGGCTTTGTCCGGCGAAAACAGTTTAGCGCGCCCTGATGCAACGTCGAAAGCGCCCGGGGTGCGTCAAGTTGCGGGAAAGGGGCACGTGGGGAAAACTGAATTTTAGCGGTTGCCCGCGCCTAGCGGGTGTGGCCGCGTTTAAAATTTGGTTGTCCCCGCGAACGACCTAATGCATCCACGACGTATCTTCTTCTTCGTCTTCAACGAAGTTTGATATGCTTGTATAGAAGGCATAGTTGGTTGTGGTGTCGCCAGGTATTTTTGCGACGCTGTAAGCGATTTCGAGATAACTGCAATCGAACTTAGAGTTGTCAAGCACACCATAACCGCCATAAGTAGCGCTTTGCAACACTTTGTAATAACGGCGGGCATCGGTTAAACCCGAAATTATAATCACACGTTTCTCTTTTGTTGTTTTAAGCGCATCAGGAGTGTTGAACATTCCAATTTTGACAGGTTCGCCAAACGCATAACTTCCGCGTGCTGGCTCAAACTCAAATTCAATCGTGCTTTCCCCACCAACATCAACAGGTCCGTCTTTAATGCGAACATTTTTTTGCATAACATGAATTGGCGAGCCGTCGCCTTTGTTCCAGCGAATTGAAACAGTAATGTCCAAAAACTTTTCAGGGTCATAAATGTCGTCGCCGTCGTTGCCAGAGTCATATTTAAAGTCGAGCCAAATGTCAGTGACCGTTGTTTCACGGCTTGGCACAATCACTGCGCTTTGATATTCATATGGTTTTTTATTTTTAAATGGGTCGCCATATCCAAACTTTGAGAAAAAGGTTGTGTATGGATAGTCGACAACTTCAGATGCAATGTATGCGTCGTCGATTTTGGTGTCTGTGGTTGGGTCGCCTTCGCTTGCCTTTCCGATTGTTGTCAACTTTCCGCAATAGTCAACTATGGCAGTGACAACATCTTCGTAATAATAATTTACTTGCTTTTCTATGCCCTTAACAGTATATTCAGATTTCGCTTGCTTGCCGATGACATTTTCGAGAATGTATTTTACAATGTCTTTTTTGTTTTTGGTTGTAAGGCCGACATAAGAACCCAAACGATTGAATGTTGATTTAATGTCTTCAACAGCAACTTCGGCACTTGTCTTTGCATTTGCACCAGTGGTTGCTGAATAGCCGTCAATGGTGACAACCGGCGCACCGTTCGTGCCAGTGTAAGTCACTTTCATATTTCTTGGAGTAATTCCAAGCACTATATTGTAAATAGCATATTCCAACGCACGATTGTAGTCGGTGTTGATAAATGCTGATGAAAAATCAGTGTATAAAAATTCGTAACCCGATTGGCCAACAATCGTGCCTGAATAATATTCTTTAAAATAATCAAAAACATAATCTTTAGTGCTAAATTTATTGTTGATTATTTTTGCCAATGGCTCCAATGTCCCACCTGTTGCATTGGTAGCATAACCAACTTTAGATTTCTGCGTCATTAATAAAGGTTTAATTCCTTCGTATTCTGCATTATTAGTGCTGTAGTTCAAACCCCAGTTCCAGCCCCTATTAAAGTCGGCTGAAACACCATAATACAAAATAGTAGGAGTACCGTTGATTATTTCCGCCTCGGCGAGATCTTCCGTTTCCTCTTCGGCTCCGTCTTTTTTATAATGGGGATTCACAGTTGTTATTTGATAGCGCAAAGCATCATACCAATAAAGATAACTATCTTTGTTTGCGCTTTCAAAATCTTGCGCCAATTCATTCATTTTTTCATTATTTATATTTTTATAAAACACGTCGAAGTTGTTGGTATATTGATTTTCTGCATATCCTTTAGCCAAATCATACCCTGTGTTAAAATTTCCATACATCTGAAAAAGCCATGTCAAAATGTCCGTTCCAAAATTATAATAATATTCTCTGTTTGTTCCTTCTCCACCATCTTTATCAGTAACATTGCCAGAAAAGTCGTATGACAAAGGTTTGCGAAGCACTTTAACATAGTCAACCGAAATTCCACCCGTTATTTCATCTTTTTTGCTTTGGTCGTCATTGTCAGGGTCGAGGTCGTCGTCATCATCGTCATCATCGTCTTTTGGAGGATTGTGGTCGGGGTGTTTTGGTGGTGGATCTGACGAGCCAATTTGATTTTCTTGTTTTGGTGGTGTTGGTTTTAGACCATCAAAAACACTGCATCCGACTGTGCAAGTGAAACAAAACACACTCATCAGCATTGCCAAGATTGCACGAGAAAAAAATGTTTTAATTTTTGTTTTCACACCTTTATGATATATCATTTTGCATAAAAAAACAAATTATTTTGCATTTCAACAAGAAAATGGAAATAAAAATCAAAAAATCCTAATGTTTTTTGTTCAACAAATCTTCACTTGCTTTGTATGCCGCAATTGCCAAACTCGTCGACACATTCATTGAAGAATTGTTGCCATACATTTCAATATGGCAAGACAATGGCACTTCTTGCAAAATTTCATCACTCACACCATTTCTTTCATTTCCAACTATCAATGCGACTTTGCCAAATTTTGCAAAATCAATTTCTCTCAACGCAACACTTGTTGAAGTTATTTCGATGTTCACAGGGGTATAGCCAAGTCTTGCAATTTCATTAAGTGCGCTTGTTGTGTTGTCATAAATTGAATAGTCCACATTTTTTTGGCAACTTCTTGCGGTTTTTTGTAATTTTTTTAAATCTATTTCGCCATTTTTTATAATTATTATCTTTGTTATGTTAAATGCATCGGCAAGGCGAAATGCAGAGCCGATATTTTCATCATGTTCAAGGTTGTCCAGCACAAAAATTATGTCATTTTTGTTTTCTTTTTGCTGTGTTTTGAATTCGTGATGCGAAAGTTGTTTTTGCATGATTTGTCCTTTTGCTTAGAATAAACAATTTTTCAAAAAAATCAAACGTTTTTTGCAACAAAAAAACACTCTTAAAAAAGAGTGCTTTTGAAAAAATTATCTTGAAAGTGAATCTTCTTCATTTTTCAACCATTGTGAAATTGCAGAAGAAGCAATGTCAACAAGTTGAGGGTCTTTGCTTTCAAATGAAATATTGTATTCTGCCTTTTTCCCATTTTCGGTTGCAATCACAGGGTTGTCTACAACTTCGGTTGATTCATTAACTAAATAAAATGTCGATTTTTCAACATAACGATTATAAGAATCTTCATTAGAATCATTATTGTAATAAGGAACAATTACTTTAACCTTATAAATTTTCACTTGTCCGTTTTCTTTATAAAGAGTTGCTGTATCAAACCCTTTAACATAACCTGTTCCAAATTGATCATTAAGTTGTTTAGCACTTAATGCACCAACATATGTAGCAATCACTTCTTTGCCCTCGCAAAGTTTCGCACCAAATGCTTCTTTGTCAACATTGTCTTTGGTGGCATTTGTGAAAATTGAGTCCCTTTCAACGTTCGCATTTGAAATGCTTTTGATACTTTCTTTTTGACTATTTATCTCGCTTTCAATATTTGTTATAACTTCGTCTGATTTGCTTTTTTCGATTTTGTCATTTGCATTAAGACCTAAACTGTTTAAGATATTTACTTTAACATTGTTGTTTAATTCTTTTAAATCTAAATCAGTTGCGAAAGATAACTTATACATCGTATCTCTGCCATTGCTATTAACGTTAACATAAACAGAAACTTTTTTGCCTTCTTGTGTATAGAACAAAGTTGAAGTTTGTCTATTTGCAAAATTATCAGTATAGATATTTTGGAAAGCACTTTCTACGTCTGCATTAAAGTTAATATTTGCGAAGTTTTGATCAAAGATTTCGCCGATTGTGATTGTTTCAACAACCGGGTTTTCTTCAAGCGCTGGGGCTTCGTATTTTTTGCTTGGGTCGATTGTGCGTGTTGTTTTGCTGAATCCCTCTCCGCTTTCAATAATGTCAGTGATTTCTTTGTTTGTCATGTTTTCTTTTCCGTCAACCGACAAAACATGGTCTTCAAACTTTCCGTTTTTGCCAGTGAAGACAACAACTGTTCTGTCTTCTCTCACTCCGCTGACAACTGCAAAATCATAACCATCTGTAAATGAACTTGGAAGTTGAATTCCTGAAACGCCTGCAAAAATTTCATTGACTCTTTCAGGTGTGATGTTTTCAATTTCTTTGATTTCATCCAAGATTTTTTGAACTGCTTGTGTAAATTTTGCATCTACTTCGGCTCTTTGTGATTCTTCAAATTTTTGGTCAGCGGTGTATCCTGCTTCTTCTAAAACAAGGTCTTTTTTGTTTGCACCGCGAAGCTCGGCAATCTTTTGGTTTTGATATGACGCAGTAACAACCTTTTCTCCACCTATCTTTGCAACCACGGTTGCTCTGTTTGTGTTTTGCTTGTCAAAATGCATGTCAACAATTTCAACCTTGTCTTTTTCAACATTAAATTGTTTTGCAACGTTTTGTTGAATTTCGTCAAAAACTGCCTTTGTCAAGTTAAGGTTGTTGTAAGCTGTGTTTTTTTCAAGAATTTGTGATGCAGTGTATGATGTGTCAGGGCCTGGTGTTGGTGTTGGAGTTGGTGTAGGTGTTGGTGTTTGTCCTGTTTTGTTGCAGGCAGCAAACGTAACAGCTGCCGTTGCAATTGTAACCACAGCACCAATTTTTATCAATCCATTTCTAAAATCTCTTTTTCCAAGTTTTTCTTTAAGTTTATCGAAAAATTTCATTTGAATTTCCCTCCTATTGTTATTAAATTCTAACATACTTTTGCGTGAATTTCAATAGTTTATTAAAAAATTTGTTGTAAAAAACGCGACGTTTAGATTGTTTTTGTCTAAAATCTTTCAAAAACACGCAATTTTGCCGAGTGCGAACGGTCGTTGTGCTGCAATTCTTCGGCGCTGGCGGTGATTGGCTTTTTGTTTATCAACTTGCCTTTCGCCCTGTGGTTGCAAATGCAAATTGGTGTTTTGGGTGGGCAGATGCAGTCGGTTGTGGCGTCTTTCAGCACATTTTTTATGATGCGGTCTTCAAGGCTGTGAAAACTTATCACAGCAAGGCGGCCACCTGGGGCGAGTAGGTCGACAAAGTCTTCAACCGCTTGGCTTAGAATGTCAAGTTCGCCATTCACTTCAATTCGAATCGCTTGAAAGGTTTTTTTGCTGACGCCACCCTTTCCGTAGATTATCTTTTTAGGAAACACACTTTCAATTATTTCTTTAAGTTGCAATGTTGTTTCAATCGGAGCGGTTTGTCGGGCTTTGATGATTGCTTCTGCGATTTTTGGGGCGAAACTTTCTTCGCCATATCTGTAAATCACATCTCGAAGTTGCGTTTGCGTATAACCGTTGACAACGTCGTAGGCGCTTTTTGTTTGGTTGCGGTTCATGCGCATATCAAGTGCGCCATCGTGGAGAAAACTAAATCCCCTTTCCGCTGTGTCGATTTGATAACTGCTTACGCCAAGGTCAGCCAAAATTCCGTCAACCTTGGTTATGCCCGCACACATCAATGTCGATTTTGCGTCTTTAAAGTTTTCGTTGAAAAAAGTAACGCATGAAAAAGGCGAAAGCCGCCTTTTGCTCGCTTCAATCGCATCGCTGTCTTGGTCAAAGCAGATTAGTCGTCCGCCCTTGCCTAGTCGCTTCGCAATTTCGCTGCTGTGGCCTCCGCCCCCGCACGTCATATCAACATACACTCCGTTTGGGCGTATGTTTAATGCGTCTATGCATTCGTGTAATAATACTGGTATGTGTTGAAATTCTGTCAAGCTGTTTCTCCAATAAGTGTTTTGAATTGTGCAATGATGTCGCGATCAATTTCGCTGTCCGCTTCAAGTTCGGCGATCTTTGCATTAAAGTATGTCTTTTGTTCGGTTGTGAGCGATGCGTCAACTTCAAGTGAGTTTGCAAGCGTAAGTATCTCTTTCGCACTTTCTTGGTTGGCTTTCACTGCGCCCATGAGTGCGTCAACTGACGCCGTGTCTTTGTTGCCGTCGATTGCAACGTTTTTAAACGCTTGTGCAAACGCATTTGATTGCTTTGTCAAGTTGATAAACTTAAACATGTCGTTAAAGTTGATTTCGTAGATGTTTGTCGCTTTGAATACGTCAAGGAAGGTGATGCCAAATTCGCTTTCCGCTTTTGCTATCATTGCGCTAAACATTGATTTTGTCACGCCCGTATTTGTCTTTCCGTTAAGTTCCACACGATATGCGTTTTGTTTCATTTGTTCTAAAAGATTGCCAAGCAAGATTTCGTCAATGTCTTCAAGATTGGTCATTGTTGTGCTTGCGTTGTAAATCTTAACAAATGTTTTTATGATTGTTATAAATTCTGATGTTTGACTGTCGCCGCCTGTAAATGACGCTGGATTAAGCGACATTGAAACTGTGCTGTCGCCGGTCACATCTTTGATTGTGCTTACGACTATGCCTGCAAGTTGGTCACGAAGTGGTTGCAAACTCTTTGCCGTCAGCACTGATGGCATAACTTTGTCAAGTGTTGCGTCGTCAAGTTTTTTCACAACTTCTTTCATGTCGCCGCCTTCGGTCAGCAAATAGTCAAGCATGGTTTGTTTGGTCTCTTCGTTAAAATATTTGCTTTCGAGTTCGGTTATCACAACAGAAAGTTGTGGAAGGTCGCTTGCCCAGTTTGCATATGATGCCGCCCAGTCGTTTTCAACTTCTAAAAGCGAGAAGTCAACCACGCCGGTTGTTGCACTGCCGTTTATGATTGGTGTGAATATTTTGTCTTGAAGCGCTGTTACTTTGTAAAGTGGAAGCAGAACGTCGCTCATGAATTTTGAATATGTGGTTTCTATTTTTTCACTTACAAGTCTTTGCGCAAATTTTTTGAGTATGCTGTTGAAGTTTACTTCGCCGTGCATATCGTCGTAGATGTCAAGCGATATCAGTTTTTCAATCGATGGCGACATAAACTCAAACACGCCTTTGTAGGTTTCGATTGTCTCGCCTTTCACGTCTTTTAAGTCGGTAAGTCCAAATTTGTTTAACACTCTTGGCATGAGTTTGTTGCCGGCGGTGTCGGACATGAACTCTAAGTTGTCGATGCAGTCAATCATGTTTCCAAATCTAGAAAGGATTTGTGGAACGTCGTTTTTAAGTTTTAAGATAGTCATAAAGTCGCTTGTGATGTCGCCAAGTGCTAAGTTTTGCTTTTCAATCGTGCCGTTGATTTTGCCAACTTCGACGATTGTGTTTTTAACTTTCGCTTTCAAGCCGTCCCAGTCAGTTATGTTTGTGTTGGCATCGGCGAGAATGTTGCCAAGTTCTTCGTCAGACACTTTTGTAAACACTATTTTAAGCGCTGGTGAAAGTGCGTCACGAACAATGTTTAAATCAAACAAGTTGTTGACCGTGTTTGTAAGAACTTCGTCATACTTGTCGACCAAAACTGTTATCGAACTAAGTGTGTTCTTTTTGCCGACAACTTCTTTCAAATATCCCGATTTGCCCGCACCGCTGATTGTGTAATAAATTTTGTCAATGTCAGGCTTGAAATATTCGGCGTATTTGTCGTTTGTCGAAAGCGCCAAACTTATGTTCTTCAATATGTCTTCATATTCTTTAATTTGTGGGAAAACTTTCACAAGATTTTCATATTTTGCTATGTTTTCACCAATTATGTTTAAAACTACACTGTTATAAAGAGGATTGCTTGTAACATCTTTATAACTCTTATCGAGTTTTTCCCAATTTATGCTTTCAACATCTTTATTCTTCAAAAATAATGATATGTCGTTGTAAAGTGTGTAATAGTTGTTAAGTTCACTTCTGAATTTGATACGCTCACCGTTGATTTCAACCTTTGCCACCTGGTCAAACATAAAGTCGTCCATGCCTGCAACACCGTTAAGCACTCCAAGCGCACTTTTGTTGACACCGTGAACTATGTTTTTTACAACTGGTGGAAGCGAAGAAAATATTCCGCCGTCAGTTGTCGAACCTCCGTCGGTTGTTCCCCCTTCATCAGTCGAAGGTGCTGGGGTTTTCCCGCCGGCTGTCCCGCTTCCCTCTTCTCCTGCTGCGGCAACCACTGCCGAAACTTCGGTTGATTGCGCTGGAATGATTTGGTCTGCAAACTTAACCGCACTTGTAAGTGGCATGAACATAACTAAAACTAATGCAAACATTTTAAACGTGCTAATTGCTCCACCAACCCAACGATTACGTTTTAGCCCAAGTTCTTTTTCTTTCTTTTTTGATTTGAAAACAAGTGAAATAAGTTTGTATACAATATAAACAACAAGTCTCATTACAAGGTTAAGCACCAAGAAAACCACCGCCGCCATCAAAACAGTTGGAAGTTTTTCAAGCAATGTTTTCGTGCTTGGCGAGCCGTTTATTAAATTTTCCACGTCTGGATTATCAGAAAGCATGTTTATAATAAATGTTTTCAGCGATGAGGTTGTCCCGTTTGCTGTGATTTGTATGTTTAAAATTGCATCGGTTACAACTGGAGTTATCAATGCGACAATTATAATCCCCGCAATTGAAATTCCAAGTTCAAGCGATGAACGTTTTACTCCTCGCAAAAAGCCCTCTAAAAAGCCTAGCCCTAGTAAAACAAAAAACACAACGTCAATTATTGCAATGATTGCTCCTGCTGACATACGCCCCTCCAATATTTAAATCTAACTTTATTTTAATACAAAATGGATTTTTTACCAGATGAAAGTGAAATTTTTCATTATTAAAAATTTTTCATTCTATACAAATCTTGTATCTTATTGAAATATTATATCGTTTTGTTGAGTTTTGCTTGCTCTAAAAGTTTTTCCGCATCACGATTGTTTTGTAAAATAATAAACTTTTTGTCGGGAAATTTTTCCATGAGAAGCTTAAACTGTTTCCCATAATCTTTTTTAAAATTTAATACATGTCTCACAAATTCAATATCAAGTTTTTCATCGCAGCCCTCCGCCCTATCAACGCGGTCTTTGTTTTGATTTTCGTCATATCTTTTAAAGATGCGCTTTAAACACGTGAGAGTTGAATAATTAAGCCAAATTATTGCGTCAGCTTGCTGAGTTCGCATTTCAAGTGTTGACGAATAATTGCCGTCCAAAATCCATTCATCATTTGACATAATTTGATTTAATGTGGCTCTCCACTCTTCCTTTGTAGGTTTTTGCCAATTTGGTTTGTGATAGATTTTGTCCAAATGATAGATTGGCAAATCGAGAGCTTCCCCAAGTTTAAGTGCTAATGTGGTTTTCCCCGAACCAGGACACCCCACTATGATGATTTTTTTAATTTTTTCCATTTTTAGCCTCCTTTAAGAAAAAATTTTTATGTAAACTAAAAAATCACATCTACCTAACTGTAGATGTGATTTTGCTTACTCCTGTTTTTCACCACACTCTTTGCAGAATGTTGAATCTCTGTCAATCTCAACGCCACATTTCTTACAAAACTTTGTATCATTAAAACCTTTTTTTACTGCCTTAGCAGTTTTAGTCACTGCTTCGCTTTTAATGTCTGCTGAGGTTGATGCAATCTCTTTCAAATCGTCTTTATTTTGTGTTTGTAAATATTTTGCGCTCTTAACTGTCATTTTTTTAAACTGTGGAATAAATCCTGCAAATAACAATACTATTGAACACATGCTTAGTGTGCTGCCGACCATCAATGCAATAATGTTTGGCTGGATTGTATCCATGAATGGTTTGCTGAGAACCGTGCAAGCAAGAACAATCAATGTAATGCCTCCAACAAGTGCAATAAACCCTAATATTTTACAAATCAAAAAGTGAACAGGTGCTTTTATGTCGTTTTTTACTCCGTTTTCCATCATCTCTCCCCCAATGTAAATATAATTTAGCATATTAAAAAGAAAATGTCAAAAATTTTTTAATTATCTATAAAGATCTTCTTCGATTTGCTTCTCTTTATTTACGACAATCATATACCCATCTTTAACTTTTTTAATTTTACCACGCTTGATGTTTTCCTCAATAATGTTCAACACAAACCTTTCATCTGTTGAAATGTTATGATTTACAAATACTTTAAAAATTATATCTGAAATTCTAATCAGCCCGTTTTTTGTTGCAAATAATTCTGTTTCAACTAAATCTTTCATGATTCCTTCTGTCGTTCTCATATCCAACTCCTTTTTATTCTATTCCAAATATTTTACACAAATCTTCGTCTGTGATTTTCGCGTATTTTCCATGTTCATATTTTATGAGATTTTTATCGCAAAGCTCACTCAGCACATGCATAACAGAAAGGCGATCAACAAAATCTTTGTGCTGACTTTCAACTTCGTTTTTTAAATCATAAAAATCTATCGGTTCATAAAGTTTATTGACAACTTTAATTATCGTTTTTCTCTCTGCCAAAGATCTTTGCGCTGCTTTATTCACTGTTATACCTTCCCTTTATCTCACAAAATCATCATTTGTCGGAGCATATCCTCTTTGTGACTTTGTCAATATTTTCTTTTCGCACATTTCATCAAGTTCGGCCTTAGCTGTAAAACATTCAATCTTTCTATTAACTTCAGCTGATGCCATTTTTGTAATCTCTTCAAGCGAGGCTGGTTTGTAAAGACTTAGTGCCGCTTTTCTTATTGCTTCAATCTCTTCGTGGTATCTTTCTTGTCCGCTTTTATACAGCATATTTTCCTCCACCATTTCAACATTATATCATATTAAAAATCGAAATTCAAGATCTTAATCTTTCTAATCAAATATTCAATAAACTTGTAAAACAAAATGTTTGACATTTGCCTTGTGCTGTGTTAAAATAACCTACATCAATGCAGAAGTACTCAAGTGGTCGAAGAGGCTTCCCTGCTAAGGAAGTAGGACGGGTAACTGTCGCGAGGGTCCGAATCCCTCCTTCTGCGCCAATAAAATCCGAGTTCGCTCGGATTTTTTGTTTTTAAAAACTATTGCAAACAGCCAGTTTGTGGTAAAGCAATTTAGGTATTTTATCTTTACAACAAACATTTCTTCAAATATAAAATATTTCAGCAATAAAAAACACCTCCGCCGAGGTGCTTTATTTTTGTTTTATTTAATCTTGAAGTTTTAATGTTTTATCGTTTGCTCTTTTTAAATTTCCTAAATATCCAAAGTTTGTAAAATCTCTATCAAACTCGTAATCGGTAGTTGCATATCCATAAGTTTTTGCGATGTCTTGAAACAATTCACGATTTACTGCTTTATCAATGTCTGAAAGCATGCTATATGCAAACTCTAATGTTTGTCCTGCAATCAAATAACCAGAGTTGCTTTCATCATAAGGTAATGCAGAAACAGCTTCATCAATTTTCTCTACATCTTTGTTGTTTATTGCATCAACAATATTTGCTACATCATAAAGCATCAAAACCATTGCTTCTTCATTGAACGCATAATTTGGATCAATTGTTCCAATCAATACTTTCATGTCTCTATTTGTATAGCAATATCTAATGATTTCTTCAACTAATTCTTCTCTTTTTGGATTGCCTGCTTTGTCAAGTTGAACCTTAAATACTTTTTTAATTTCATCAAGGTCATTTGCAACAGAAGATAATGAATCATGTAAATCCTTCATTCTTTCTGCTTGATCTATATGAAATTCTAACTCTCTATAATTAAATTTTTTCATTTATCTCTCCTATTTGCTCTTCAATTTTATCACTTTTTATTTCAATTGTCAATATCAAAAAAAACACCTGCGAAGGTGTTTTTGTTTTGACTTAAGTTCTTGCTTTTGTCGCCTTGTCGAGCACATTGTCCATGGCAATTATCAAAGCAACGATGAAGGCAGGGTCTTCATTGTCGTTTACTTCAACTTCAAAAGTATCAGAAAGTGCCAACGCCTTTGAATTTACGGATCCAATTTTTTCTCCGTTCTTGTAGATTGTGCAGCCAGTCAAAAGCCAGCCGTCAATCGAGATTTCGTCGCCATAACCTTTCACATCAAAGCCCGTTTTAAATGCTCTGTTTGAAAGTTTGGCAAGTTTTTGTTTTTCGGCGCTGTAAATAAAACTTGCATGGGTCCAGAAATTGAAAAATCTGTTTTTAACAACATAGTGAAGTTTGCCTTCCATGTCCAAAATTTTCTTCTTTCTTGTTAAACTTAAAAACTTTCCTTTTACTTTAAAAATGTCGTTGCCGTTTGCGTCTTTGATGGTTGAACTTCCGCCAAGTGAAACTAATTTGTTTTTTACATAAATTTTCATATCTTCCCCCTTTCTATTTTATGATTACTAAGCATAACACGACTGCGATTATTGCTATCAATGCGATCGCTCCAATTATGCGAGAAATCCTTAATTTCTTTTTGCGCTTTTGCGCTTCTTCGGCAAACTGATATTCGTTTGCTTGCTCTTCAACATTTGCTGCACCGAGAATTTCGATTGCGCGTTGTTTGTCTTTTATTTGATTAAACTTTATAATGATGTTAGTCACTTCTTCGTTTAATGAAATCGTGGCCTTATAATTGATCAAATAATTAAACTTTTCAAGTCTAGTATTGAATATTCCAAACAGCGAAAAGATGAAGAAAAACATTTGCACAAACCACCAGCCAGGCCCCATGATTTCGAGTGTGTTTTCAACAGTAATTTCGACTTGGTCTTTATCCGTTTGAAAGGTCGTTTGCAAAGATTCATGTTTGTTTTGTTTGCATTCGACTATCTTGCCATCAATTCTAATGACTGGTTTAAGTTCTATTCCGCCTTGGGCTTTAATGTTTATTGTTTTCATGCTGAATAATAACCTCCAAGGAAGAATACAAGCGACAACACAACCGCTAAGCCGATTATTACTGATGAGACAACTATTCTAGCCGTCGACTTTTTTTCTTTTTGCACGCACAGCAAAACAAGTGCCGTGATTGCAAATGCAAGAGTAAATCCTAAAATATATGGAAAGGCCTTGTTGAGTGCCTTGGTAATGTTTACCATTGTGTCGCCACCAGCAAACATATCGCCTATAAAATTTGGTTTAATTACAAAAATCGTTCCGACCGTGAATATAATTGTTGAGACAACTATAACAAATGAGAATACATAATACAGCGCTGTCAATACAGTGCTAAGCATAATTAAACTCATAAAGCAAATGCCTAAAATAGAATAGTTAGACAAAATTTTCCCAAAATGAAGAGTGTAAATGTTGAGATATTTTTTATTCATCAATTCTCCGATTACATTTTCATTATAAATAATATTCGTTTGTTTTGCAATTATTTTTAAAGGTTTTTGTTATTTAACATATTGTTATTTATATATTTGAGCGATTT